>OGMW01000974.1_pt1 | contig 27558 bp, 27 predicted proteins | sample 1573281 | NCBI WGS metagenome assembly OGMW01 (sample SAMEA2581907, study PRJEB24529) | metagenome | biome: Human gut stool | place: China | collected 2011 | reverse complement strand
TGACTACAAGCCGGATGTTGTCTTCTCTAAAGGCGGTTTTGTTGCTGTTCCTGTTGTGCTTGCAGCTGGTCACTATCATATTCCTGTTATCATTCACGAATCAGATATGACACCGGGACTTGCGAACAAGTTATCCTTTTCCGCTGCAACAAAGATTTGCTGCAATTTTCCGGAGACACTTCGCTATCTACCGGAAGGCAAAGCGGTTCTTACCGGATCACCGATCCGCCAGGAACTGTTAACCGGTGATAAGTTCAAAGCCAGAGAATTTCTCGGTTTCACATCTGACAAACCTGTTATCCTCATCATCGGCGGAAGTCTTGGCGCTGTTGCAGTCAACAATGCAGTCCGTGCCATCCTTCCACAGTTATTGAAGAAATATCAGGTCATCCATCTGTGCGGTAAAGGACGTCTTGATCCTACACTGAATCACTTAGATGGTTATATGCAGTACGAATATATCAAAGACGAACTGAAGGATCTGTTTGCAATGGCAGATGTTGTTATTTCCCGTGCCGGAGCGAACGCTATCTGCGAACTTCTTGCTTTACATAAGCCGAACATCCTGATCCCACTTCCGGCAAGCGCCAGCCGTGGAGACCAGATCCTGAATGCCCGTTCATTTGAACGCCAGGGCTTCAGCGTTGTTCTGGAAGAAGAGACGATGACAAACGAGAGCCTTCTGGCAACGGTAGATCAGGTATATGAGAACCGTCAGAAATACATCGATGCCATGAAGCAGTCCTCTCAGCAGAACTCTATCGATACGATCATCGATCTGATTGAATCGGTCAGCCGCAAGCGTAAATAATAGGTATATAAAAGCAGGTCATACAGGCAAATTCCTGTTGCGACCTGCTTTTCTTATACCTTTTGTCCTATAGATTAGCCTTTTCTTATGCCTCGTCTAAATAGCGATATCTCTTCTCGTAATTTTTACGAATCCATTTCTTCGCACGATATAGCATGCTGTGTAACACTTCCAGCGAAATGCCCATCTCACGTGCCACTTCTTTCTGTGGCTTTTCAAGCAAATAGACCGCCATTATGGCATCATACCAGCGTTTATTTTCCTCAAATAATCTCAGATAGATTTCATCCGCCAGTTCTTTTCGCTTTGTCCTGTCAAACTCAGTCATATAACATGTTTCTAGACTGTCTCCGACTTCATTATCATACAGAAGTTCATCTATCAGTGTTTCCCGTGCATAATCTCTTTTGTAATTTAATGCCATATGCTTTGTTGTTATTAAAAGCCACGAATTCACAGACTGCATATTTACGTTATCCATATTATCGTACAACTTAATAAATACACACTGAGTAATCTCTTCAGCCTGATAATGATTTTGGGTGTAATAACACGCTGTACGATACACATAATCAAGATTAGATTCATAAATTGCATCAAATGCTTGTTTCCCAATTGATCGTACGTTCATACACCTCACCCATCTTTCCTTTATAACTATAACTTATCCTTTGTCGCCTGCTTTTTATGATACCTGCAGATTATTCTGTGATGTACACACATTCTCTGCCTCTTGTATCTTATTTTACCTTAGACAGGATGTCTTCCTTGTCCTCATCTGTAAGCTCGCCCATCTTCCAGCCAAGACCTACCTCATCGCCTTTGCTTCTCGGAATCAAATGCATATGGAAATGAAATACTGTCTGTCCGGCAGCTTCTCCGTTATTCTGTACAATGTTGTACCCGTCACATCCAAGAATGTCTGTCATCTTAGTGATCACCTTTTTCGCCAGTACGAGTACTTTTGATGCAACAGAATCATCCAGCTCATACAGATTCGCATAGTGTTGCTTTGGAAGGATCAGTGCATGTCCTTTTGCAGCCGGGCTTGCGTCCAGAATCACACGAAAATCCTCATCCTCATATAAAGTTGCTGTCGGGATCTCCCCATTTGCCAGTTTACAAAAAATACAATTATCATCTCTCATAATGTCTTCTTCCTTTCTATAAATGTAATTGATTATTTTAACCGCCAATGCTAAACTGAGTAATCAGAAAGGAGGCGGTAAGTATTATGTTTACGCAGACAGACTACGACAAATTACAACAGATCATGGCAGAAAGCCCTGAGAAAAAGGAACTTCTCACCCGACTTCTCTCCCATCACCGTATGGAGATCAGTACCATCAGTCATGAAATCCGCAACCCGCTTACGCTGGTATACAGTAACCTGCAGTTTCTGGAAAATGAATTTCCTGAACTTCTTCCCTCGAAGCACTGGAAGAACATGCACCAGGATGTTGAATATATGAAACAACTTCTGGAGGAACTCTCCGATTTTAATAACGGAGACCGCCTGTCTCTTCAGTCACTCGACACGAATACCTTCCTCCGGAGTGTTGCTCTTTCTTTTGCTACATCCATCCTGGATACCGATATTCAAATGACTTCTAAAATTCCGCCTGCGCTTCCGGTTATTCAGGCTGATCCGGTAAAACTGCGTCAACTGTTACTGAATCTCTTAACAAATGCAAAAGCTGCTGTACTCAGTCCGGCTTTGAAAAACCCGGAACAGCTTCCTTCCATTTTTCTGGAAGCCCGTCTTGCAAAACAGTCTCTTGTAATCGAGATCCGGGACAATGGCTGCGGTATCACATCGGAACAACGTGATAAGATCTTTGAGCCATTCGTCACTTATAAAAAAGATGGAACCGGTCTTGGCCTTGCGCTGGCACGGAGAATTGCCACGTCCCATGGCGGAACACTTACTGTCTCCTCAGTCCCAGGCACTTTCACGGTATTTACGCTTTCTCTTCCAGTACAATAACACTGCAAGAACGAGACCGGATACCAGACCACCAATGTGTGCGAAATTATCCACACCGCCACTGGTAAATCCATAGTACAGACTCAGTATGATCATAAATAGAATGCCGCGACCGGTAATCGTTCCAATCCGGCCGCGGTTACGAATTGCTACATATAAAATTGCTCCCACAATCCCGAAGATTGCGCCGGATGCGCCTGCGGATACCGCATAATCACCCGTTTGCATATCCCAGAGTGCTGATAAGATATTCCCACTCAGCCCACTTAAGAAATATATGATCAAAAACTTAATCTTTCCAATCTCACCTTCCAGATTCCATCCTATAACAAGCAACATTACCATATTATTCGCAAGATGATCGAATCCAAAATGCATAAACATGCTCGTAAACAATCGATAGTATTCTCCACGATTTATAATATAAGGAACATACATGGCTCCATGTCCAAGCATAAACTCCGCATCCTCGGTCATTCCTTTTGCTGTCAGTACAAAGAATACAATAATATTTGCCAGAATCAATAAAACTGTACAGGGCGCTTTTTCCTGTTTATATCTCATTTAGTCAGACCACACTTTCAAATTATCTGATATCTTTTCTTGAGTATAGCATATATTACATATAAAAATCAAAATTTCTTTTACAATTCCATCCATAATTGTATCTATAATTCTTCCTCTTCAATATGAAGATCATCCCATTCACCCCAGCGTGGCTTCTTGTGTTTTCTAAGGAAACGCCTTACCGGTGTCCACAGATTCTCCGTCTCTTCCATGATCAGACTTCCCATCTCCTGCTCTGCGATCCAGTCATGTTCTCTCGTATCATACCGCACTTCCTCTTTTTCCCACAGATTCCTCCTGTTTTGCACCTCCTTTTTCTGTATCTCTCTTTCCTCATTCTCTCTGGTTTCTTTTCGCTCATCCTCCTGATAGAGAATCTTTGTCATAATCTTATCCAGGCTGTAATTTTCTTCCATCGTCTCTCTATGCAAAAAAAAGATCGTCTGTACACTTTCCTCATCCTGATAATCTGCATGTTTGACAAAATACTCCGTCAATTCATGCAGGTCTTTCCATAATTCCGATGTCTTCGGTGGATAATAGCAGAAATAAAACTGCTCCTCCTCATAAAAAATATATTCCGGGTTTAATAATATACAATGAATGTCCAACAGATATTTTTGCACTTCCTCAAGCGCCATACTTAAACATTCCAGAAATATTTTTATATCTTTCGCACTGATTTCATTTCGCTCATACATTGCCCGCATAGAAATCTTGCCGCTCACATTATAATCATAGCAACTTCGCCCGTTAAATCCTCTACCTCTCACCGGCAATATTCCTATAATTTCATTACTCATCAGCATACGCATCTGATAATCTTCTTTGTATTCTGTCTCTTCCTCAATTGTTATTTTTCGCTCCATTTGCCAATTCCTCCAGTTTCTTTTTTTCCCGGATCTTCCTTTCCGGTTCTGTAACGGCAGCACATTTTCGGACCGCTACTTTGAATTTTCCTTTTTTCGCGGTTACCGTCACTTCTATTTCTTCTTTTCTGACGGTTACATTTGCTCGACCCGTTGGAAATAAAACGCATTTTTTTCTTATCCGCTCTCTGTATAATGCCTGTAATTTTCCTGTTTCTACGCCATCTTTTTCCCTTGCTTTTGTACTTCCGACCACTGCTGTCTCATATGCTGCCGCACTGAGAATATTTTTATCATGATAGTAAAAAACCGCCAAAATGCACCCCATGATCAGAAATAATATCATCGGCATTAAGAAAGACATCTCTACACTCATGCTTCCTGATAATTTTCTTCTTTTCACACTTCTGCCTCCTCTCAGCTTTGTCTTCTCTCAGCTCTATTTCCAACTGACCAGATACAATATATATCCACATGTCAGAAATGGATAAAAGGGAAGTGCATACTTACGGGATATTTTCTTCATCCCCACAGTTCCTTGCGCCATACCCTTTCCCCGGATACTGTAATAACTAAGTAACACGACCGCAGCCAGTGCGAGAAGAAAAAATGCACCAGAGAGTACAATCAGCAATTTCCAGATTCCCAGATAAATTCCAAGCAACAGAATCATGATGCTGTCTCCATATCCTATTCCTTCACCTGTCAGTCTGCTGATCCCAAGGAAGCATAATCCGACTGCAATTCCACCGCCAAGAATCCAGACATTACATTTTCCATAGCATATCTGAAAAATGACTGCTCCAATTCCCGCTGCCGCAAGAAGCTCTCCAGACACTTTCCGATATAATAAATCCGTAACAGACATACCTGCCAGAATCCCAAGGCAGACCATCTGACTTATTTTCCACATTTTGAACACACTCCTTTTCCTGCTGCCTCCGACACCGGAATGGCATATACTGTACGCTTTAGTCCACTGCACAAGACAGAACTGTGATACCGGTTTCCATAATTGGTAATAAATACCGATCCTGCATTTGCCGGATGACAGTGCTCGCAAGGATGATACTTTCCACCACTGCTGTTGCGCAGAGTATCCAGTTGTCCATTTGACACACTCTTAATCGTCAGATCCAGATAAGCACAGTGATAATCCCTGTGGTAAACCATTCCTGTTTCTGTGATATATACCGTTTCTTTCTGCTGATCTCCAAATCCTTCTTTTTCATAACCAGTCCACGCCTTGATCTTTAATTCCACACCACATGTTATCGTAGGGATGGAAAACATCGGAATTGGAACACGAATCCTGTATTCCGCCTGTAGATTCGCAATTCCTGTCCGTATTGACATCTGCGAATGACTGCAGTCGATTCCTGCACTGCCACCTTCCACAATACTTCTCTCTAACCGATCAGCACCGATTCCTTCAACCACTTCCTTTTCCAATTGCTTCGTCTGCATAAAAGGTTTTATGGCATATTCCTGCGCTGCCCTTTTTCCTGCGTACTGCAGTCCGCTTCGCACTGCCGTCTGCACTGCCATCATCTCCATCAAATACAAAAGACAGACTACTGCAAGGAAAAATATCGGCACTGCTATAGCCGCCTCAACTGTGATACTTCCTTTTCGAGAGGTGAAGACAGATACTCTTTCAGACGATGTCCGTTCGATAGGTCTTAAGGGGAGTTTATAATTTTTTATCATGGCACGAATCCTTCTCCTTTCTTCGTTCTATGAAAAGTTTTTCTTTATTTGTCCGAAAGAGCATCTGTCTTCACCCCTAGCGATATCCATAGTAAGTTGGAAACTGATAAGTAATCCCACGCCGCAGTTTACAGGTACTTTTCATTTCTATCTTGCTGATGCACTGGTCTGCACGGAAGAAAACAAGTCCGAACCGCCCCCGCAATGTACCTTCGATCATATCCAGTGCACGAAGTCCTAATTTCTCCTTACTCGTGAGAAATAACAACATGCGCACATAGTCCCGGTATCCCAGTCCTTCTTTGCAGTCTTTTCCATCATTCAAATCTCCGTCTTCACCTAATTTCAACAATCCCGCCAGAGATAACTGCCAGTTTTCATCTGATTTGACAAGCGGTATCTTCCCTCCTCCCAGCAGGCTTCGTATATCTACAAGCGACTCTCCATACGCCCATGCAAGAAGAATTACCTGCGCTGCCGCCTCTGTTACCGCCGGAACTGCAAGAACCGCACAAAGCGATAATGCCATCGCCTTCGCTTCTGCTTTTTTTGCAGCATTTCCTTGCAAATATATATAATTAGGAACAAAACGTAACATCAGCAGTTTTTTTACAACAGCTTCCAGATTCTCCCGGTCGCTTCCTTTTCCTTCCAGAAAATACTCCAACTGGTAATCCAGCAGGTCTCCTTTCTGTCCTGCTTTTGTTGCATCAGGGAAATGTTCCATTAGATATTCTCCCAAAAGCAGATGATCTAATTTTCCAATTCCTTCCGATACATCCGAGAAGTCACCATAACCCTCTCTTTTCCCTCTGTATTCCAGTGTGTCCGCCAGGTTCATCTGCTTGTTAGATACTTCTTTTCCTTTCGGCATCACCAATTCCGGAAGAGACGACTTTTTAAGACCTGCTACATGGGCAATCGGATTATCTTTCTCTGGAAGTTCTCCTTCATTTTCTTCTAATAACTGATCCAGTTCTCCCTGCTGTTTCTTCTCATTTTCTTCGTATTTTCCCGCTTCTTCTTCCTGTGTTTTCCAGTCTGCGCTTTTTCCTGTCAGGTCTTTCACTTTATCCATTCCATACTTCTCTTCCATATAAACCGCCACCTGTTCAAGAAAAGGTTGTCCGCCATGATCCGTCAAAAGGCTGAGCCGTTTCACAGACTGTTCCATTCCTTCAGCCCCATAAAATTCCAGCCGTTTCTTTATATTTCTTTCGCCATACGTCCCTGTTTCATAAGTTGCTTCCAATGCAAAAATCTCATATTCATCCAGAAGTTCTTTCTGATACTCTGCAAATACGGACTCCATTGCCCGGTTCATATCCGCACGCCTGTAATTTTTTGCCATCTGTACGGAGGCACTTTCCATAATGCCCCCGACAAATGATATAAACAGAATAAATATCAGGCTAAGATAGGCTGTCACTTCTCCTTTTTTTGCACCTGACACCATCATTCTATCCTCCTATATTCCCGAACTTTCGCTGGTGATCTTCTCGAAAATCGTCTCTACCAGACTGGTCAGCTGTGATTTGAAAATTAAAACCAGACCGATCAGCACGACCATAAATTTAGCCCCTGTCTTTTTCATTCCTCAAAAGCCTTATAAACACTGGATTTAACCATATAGACCAAAACGTATCATTCGTCTATTTTCTTTGTTTTTTGCACTTTTTGTATGTTGTGTGCATTTTGTAGCCAGTATTTTTATTTATTCATATCTATACAAAACAAGACAGAATGTACTTGCTTTTTTACTGCACATTCTGCCTTGAATCATTCAAATTCAAATATTTAATTTTTCCTTTTATACTTTAGATATTTTTCTTACCCTTGCCAATTCTTCTCGCAACTCTGCATTTTCTTTTTCCAATTTTTTTATTTTTAGTTTCAATTCCTGTATAGTCGTTTTTGCATTAACTAAAGTTCTTTCCATAGCCATATCAATAATAATCTGTTTCGGATTATACGTTACGCTCTGTTGATGCATAGCTTCATTTACCACCCTGCGCATTTCTTCATTTCGATAAAAAAATCCTTTAGAAAATCCTGTTTTTTGAATCAATGCAGCAACTGTTATTTTTTCTTTTGATTCCAACATTTCTTGAATTTCCCGTTTTGCGGTTTCTACCTTCTGTTTGCTACGTTCCAAACTACATTCGACCATTTTATCGTATTTCATAGATTATCGTCCTCTCAAAAAACTTGTACCACACCATTCTCACAATTTTTTTAGAACAGAAATTTCTTTCCTACTGACCCGTTTATTCAATTTCTCTAGTTCTTGCTGCAACAGTTCATTTTTTCTTTTCAATTCCTGATTTTGTTCTGCTAATTTCTCGTTCTCTGCTTTGGCTTTTAACAATTCAATTTTCAACTCAATTACTGAATTTTCAAGTTTTCTGTCCATTGCAACCGGATGTCTATTCTTAAAAATTGCTTCCTGTCTATGTATTGCATCATCCATTTCTCTTCTGATAAGCTCATTTTTATAAAAAAATCCTCTAGAAAGCCCAGTTCTTTTTACCAGCTCTGCTACGGTAATTCTTTCCATATTTTTAAGCATATCAGATATTGTATTTTTTGCAATATTCATCTTCCTCTGACTCTCAGCCTGCGTAATCGCTACCATCTTATCATATTTCATAATCATCCCATCCTTCTATGATATCTAATAGGATCATGTCCATTTTTTCTCTTGCAGCTCTCGTTTCATCTGCCATCAGTTTATTGCCAATTTTTCGATAATGATGTACCGAATATATGGAGGTATGCCCCAGTAGCTTAGCTATCATCCAGTCATCCACATGCATTTCTGTCAATTTCTTTCCATAACAATGTCGGAAAATATGGGTTCCAAACTTCAGAAACTCTCCATTATCATCCCGGATATCTTCCTGGCGGATCATTGTCATAATCTGATTTTGAATCATGCTATATTGATAAGGCCTAGTTGGATCATCTTTTTTTGCAAAAATGTAAGTTGTTTCTCCATACCGTTCCTTTGTATAATCAATTGCTTTCATAATCAGTTGTGCCACTTCTTCACTGATGGCTTTTTCATAGGTGACTGACTTCACCTGATCAATCCTTATAAAATATCGATTATTCCGCATGCTTAGGCAGTCTGTCTTTAAGGTCAGCGTATCTGAAATCCTCGTTCCCAGTAATTGATGGATAATCAGTGCCCTACATATCTGCTCATCCATTTTGAAAATGTGTTCGTTTAATCTTTTGATTTCCGCATCTGAGTAAAATTTGAATACATGCCTTGGTGTACTTGGGAAATCATTACTCAGAAATAATTCGCTCATGTACTGTCGTTCATATAAATTCCCAACATCTTCTATTACCCTTCGTAGTGCATATAGGTCAGATCTATAATTTTTCCGGTCATGTGCTTCCGTCTGAAGATATATCAGATACTCTTCTATATGCATCCGTTCCAGATCCTGCAGCGATTGAATGTCCAAATATTTTCTTTTAAGAAATTTTGAGAACCGCTTTACTGCAGCTATTTCACTATGAATCGTTCCTAAAGGGGAATATTTTAAATGCATAAAAATTACTTTTTTTACTTCTTCCCGAATATCTGGCTGTACAATTTTAGTAAAGTTAATCGTTTCCGTATTCTTGATTGGATTTCCATAAATAGGAAAATCGAAGTTTTTAAGAGTCCAGATATCTTTTTCCTGCTCATCCCTGTCATCCTCTTCTTCCAGAAACTTCAAGATTTTTTTCATATGCTTTACAATGCCAGGACTTTCAATTCCTATTTTGTCATATGCAGGCCGATATTTTTTGCTTGATAAAGCATATCCTCGTTCCAGCATCCATCCTTTTAACATACGGATGATTTTTTCTTCTTCTCTGGCATCAAGGCTTTGTATTTTCCGATCAATCAGAAATTCCCGAATATTATTATAATAGGTCACTTCACTTGCCATGCTGGACGGTGCGAGCATTTTTCCTCTTTCCCATATAAATTCTTCCAACTTTTCGGCAAGTTCTTCTGATGGCAATCCTTCCAGATTAAAATACCGTTCCGGGCTGATACGCAATCTCTGAATCTGCTCTTCGGATGCTACCTTGCAGCAGTCCAGCTCATATATGTAAATTCTTTTTTTCATTTTCTTTCACCACGCTTCTTAGCTTTAATGGTAGAAGCCAAGTCATTTTCCGGTTTCTTAAAGTAAGTATCACTTGCTTTTTCAATTCTCTTTGGCATGAAGTCTACATACTGTTTTGTCATCTCTTCGGAAAAATGTCCTAAATAATCTCGGATTGTCTGTATAGAAACATCCTCATCATAAAATTGGGTGGCCAGCGTATGCCTATAGTCATGGGTTTTGAAGGTATAACTGCCATCTGCAATTCCATTCTTATCACAGTATTGCTGAAACTCTTGTCGGAATGTTGTTCCCCGGTACGCTCCACCATCCTTCCCTTTAAAGATATAATCTTTCGGACGAATGTGTTCACGCTCAATATACTTACGCATAATTCTATACATCACAAGCGGTATTGGTATCATTTTATCTGCCTTCATCTTGATCTGATAGACTTTCAACCATGCATCTTCTCCATCCCAGTAATATGCATCCCCTTTTAACGTACACACTTCGCTGATTCTCAATCCAGTACACCACAAGTGTAAAAATATCAATCTTGGAACTAGCGGAAATGCATACAGCTTATGCAGGATTTCCATATAAACTTTTTCTTCCACCGTTCTGTCATGATGCTCTGGATATGTCTTTTTCAGGTAATACTCCGGTTTAAAGGGTATCTCCTTCATATATCCTCGGACATTTAAAAACTGATAAAATTTTATATAATGCACAATTCTTTTATTGAATGTATCATCTTTGGTATCCTTTTCTTCCAGTTTCCTAAAATAGTCATCCAATTGATTTTCATCTACCTGACAAATGGATTCTTCTTCCTTAAAATATTCCAGAAGTCTTTTTACCTCATATAGTTGTCCTCGGATATTTGCTATCGTCAGTCCACCAATTCCAACATGATATTTGGCATATTCCTGTAACAATTCTCGATTCTTTTTGTTAGTCACTTCTATAAAACTCAATCGCTGTACTGGATTGCTTGGGTTAAGCCGATCTTCTGACAGGTGAAAGCGTTCCATATACCACACATTGGCATGCCAATGAATTTCTGGTGCTGTTAAAAATAAGATTTTCCGACTATTGTCAATAATCTGCATAGAGTTTTTCACATTGACCACTTTCTGTTCCACGATTTTCTCAAATCGTTGGATCTGTTCTAATTCCAATTCTTCCAGATCATCAATCTCTTCCTCCACACAAAAATCATATAACCAGTGTAATGGCAATAAATAGCGAACTCTTCTCTCTTTGGGATCGTCTCGATACAAATTATCTAGAATATAATTCAATAGTAGAAAAACCTGCTTTTTTAATTTTTCAGATGCTCTTCTAAAAAAATCCCACACCAGTTCCTGTTTATCTCGGACATATTCAAAATCCTTAACCAACTCCAAATCTGGTAAGTATGGCAGGAATACAACCTGTGCTTGATATTTCCTCCGGTGTTCGATTCTTCCCGGCAGACTTTCTATTTCTTTTTGGATACTATACTGCTTGATATGATCGAAAACCTTTAAATATCTCATCACACTCGCTTCATCCCACATTTTTTTCAGTTCTGCTTCATAACGGCTTCGTACCGTATAATCAATCTCTTTGATATGATGTATTCCCTGCCGGATTAGAAACCGTTTGATGTTTCCCTTCAATGCCTCATCTGACACTTGGCTTTCTCGGATTTCTAAGAGTAGCTCTCCATATTCTGTTTCTATCCAATACTTCTGTATCTTCCGTAATGCGGATGACTGCTCTTTCACCTGCTTTTTCGTATAATTCCCACTATCCAACAAAGTTTGTTTGTATTCCCGCAAATCTTGTTCTTCTGCTAAAATCACATCATAGATTTCTCTTTGGATAAGGAATTTCTCTGCTTCTTCCCATAATTCTCTCTGCAATATTCCGCCTGACATAAACTGCCTGTGAAGATGCTGTATCTCTTCCTTGCGTTCTGCTTGTAGCAATCGAATTGCAGACACTTGATCGCCTCCTCTTTTTTATAACAAATTCTGAACACCATACATTGCTTGATGCCTGTTATAAAAAGCATCACTGACTTCTATTAGTTCATCCTCTGTTATATTCAGATATTTCATAGTCGTTTCGATATTCCGATGCCCGAGTGCTTGACTAATCATTTCTAATTTCCATCCATCTTTTCGTCTTGCATTTGCAAAATAATGCCGGAGCATATGTGGAGATGCTTTAATTCCCGTCTTTCTCTCCAATCTGCGTAACATGGCATATACTCCACTTCCCTTAAAAGGCTTTCCAACGTAATCACCTGAGACATTAATAAATAAATATTCCTGTCCTATAATCAGTTCCTTATAGTCTTCAATATAAAACATTAAAATATCAAATGTTGCGTCGCTGATTTTGGCTCTTCGAAGTTCTGCGTTTTTAGCTCTTGCCCCATTCTCATTATCATCTCGAAAGTTGACATATATTATATGTTTCTCATAGTCTATATCCTCTGCGTATCGTACACCTAAGAGTTCCCCTATTCTAAAGCCTGTTTCTGCTAATAATAAAAGCAGAACCTGATCGCGGCTGTTTGCACATTCTTGCAACAACACTACAATCTTGTCCTGCTCAATGGTTTTTCCTTGATGTCCTTTTTCTTTTAAATATCCTCGAAAACTCTTCCTATTCAATACTTTTCTGATACCGATGGAATTTCGCACAATCATTTGCGTATCTGATAATACCTTCAAGCTTTCCGAATGTTTTTTTTCCTGCTCCATAAAGGTATAAAATCTGAATACTTCTTTTAAATATGCATTGCATGTCTCATTATTAGGAAGTTTTAAATAATCTTCCCTGCTATGCATACCAGCTTTTAACCAAATCAGGAAATCTGTAAAATGTTCATGCTGTTCAATATATTTCATTTGATAAATATCATCCAAACAAAGTTGCTTTTCATCCAGAAAATTCAAATAATAAGATAATGCAAAGGCACTTCTTCGTATGGTATTCGGTGATATCTTTGACCTTCTCTTATGCATTAGATATTTAGAAGGTAAATATACAATATCTCCGCTTTCGTTTTCTCGAATAAAATAAAATTTTTCTTGTTTATCCATCTGCATTTCTACGATATATTTTACCATATTAATACCTTCCTTCTAAATCTCTAACGCTATACACAGTATACCCACTTCATGTTCAAATAGCTATTCAGCAATACCACCAATTCCACCGAAAACACCCCAGAAATACCACCAAACATTTCGTCGTAAACTCGCTGTGATTGTAGCAAAACCACGGGCATTTACAGGTAATATTCCACACCCTTCCGGTTTCTGATAAAACGCTGAACATCCTTGATGTCTTCTGCCATCTTACACTTCGGAAGTGCACACATCACTTCCTCATGATATCTTCCGTCTTCTCCTGCACGCTCATCTAAGATGGTCACAACACAGGTGTCTGTCTCTGTGCGGAGCGCACGTCCGAACCCCTGCCTTAGTTTTTTCTGCATATCCGGAACGACCACTGCCTGAATGTAATCTTTCAGACAATCATATTCTTTCTTCTGAGCCTCACTGATGGGATCTGGAACAGCGAACGGCAACTTTACAATAATTAACGAAGATACCATATCTCCGGGAAAGTCTACTCCTTCCCAGCAGGATCCAGCTGCGAAAAGAACCGCATTGTCTGTCTGTTTAAATCTCGTGATTTCTTCCGGGGAATGTCTCCACACCTCGATCATCGGGAAAGGGATCTCATCCCGCAACATCTGATATACATTTCCCATCAAGTGATAGGATGTGAACAGCACCAATGTATGTCCGTAAGTCGAACAGATCAACGAATGGATATGGTCAGCTATCATCTCTGTTTCTTCCTGACTTCCTCTTCTGCACTTTTTCAGATCTTTTGGCAGATATAACAGACAGTTCCTCTGATATTCAAATGGAGAGTCTGCCACATATTCACGAACTCTCTGCACTTTCTGTAATCCTGTCATCTTCCGGATATGGGAAAATCCCTGTCCGGTTTTCAATGTTCCACTCGTCAGGATTGCTCCCATTCCTCTGCTCCACAACATCTGGTCAAGATACTGTGGAATCCGTCTGCTGGATGCACACAATATAATCCGGTGGTCATGGTCCTGCTTCAGATGCAGCACATACTTCTTATCCTGATGGAAAAAGCATTCCAGCACACTTCTGGTTTCTTCCAGCTTGTTTCTGATCCACTTCGGAATCTTCTTTTCTAATTTTTCTATGATCTTATTCATGGTCTGTATCCCTTCATATAAATACATGGCACACTCTTCTGTCATGTGGAATTCTTCTTTTATCCCATATCTGGTTCTATGGTTTTCTCCTATCACATCCAGCACCATCCGGATCGTCCCAGACAGTTTTCTTATCTCCGGGCCCTGATATTCTTTTCCAAGATAAAAGCAGATCTCCCGGATATCATCATAACACAGGCTCTTCCCGAACATCTGCTTTGCCGCATCCGGCAGTTTGTGTGCTTCATCTACGATCAATGCCCGATAGTCTTTTAATAACGGGCGGTAATCCTGCAGTCTATGATAGCCATCTGCCAGCAGATAATTATGGTTGCAGATCTGGATGAACATTTCATCATCTCTGGAATGTTCCAGATACTGCTGATACCTGCAGGAACTTTTTTTCGGGCATTCCCTTGAGCAGAACTTTGGTACGCTTACCAGCCTTCTGTCAAATCCACTTAATCCGGACACTTCATCCATATCGTAGTGTTCTTTCAGCGACAGCAGTGCTTCTTTCTGCAATGCATTTTTATTTTTCTCTTTGATTGCAACGATTCGTTGCGCTAATCTCTCATCACAGACAAAATGCTCTTTCCCTTTGCGGATAACTGCTTTGAGCGGCACCTGAATTGTCCCATTCTCCTGAAGAATCCGGGAGAGAAAAGGGATATATTCCATAAGAATTGCTTTCTGGAGTGCAATGCTGGAAGTAGAGATCACAACCGGACGCTGTTCGTATGGAGAATATCCGTCTGCAAGAAGAGAATACTTTCTCATCAGAACACAAGTCACCAGATAGGCATAGGTTTTCCCGATGCCGACACCTGCGTCACACAGTGCTATGTTTCTTCCCAGCAAGTTATCCAACATTTCATGGCATAACAGGATCTGCTCTTCCCTTACTGCCATCCCATGTTCCGGGAACAGCACCCGGAAGATCGTATCAATCTCCCGATGCGCCCTTTTCAAATACTCTTTTCTGTAATACATAGTTTGTTACCTGATATGTCTGCTGATACCACATCAATACGGCTGTAAAGGAATAACTCCCTACAGCCGCATGTATCTGATATCAACGACACATTCTTCCTTGATTTCTTATACTTTTGATTTTTGGCATTGTATTTGTCCTCGACTCCCCCTTTGCCTTACGGGAACATTACAGGCGGATGCTTGGCATCGCACCGCTCATGGATTTTCTAAAGGTCTTGCTGATTACAACCCAAAGTCCATCCTCTGCTCACTGGCAGTTCCTATGTATCATTATCCCCTCGTAAGTGATCCTCGCAAAAGACCGCCACGATCCTGTTTCAGTTAAAGGTGATTCGCTCGAAACAAAAACACCAGCAAAGAATTTTCTTTTTGTTTTCTTTCCTGTCATTTTCATCTGTCCTTGCGCCTTCCTAACACGCTTCTACTTACGGGAACGTACCTGTAATGCTGGTATAGGATTTTCAAAGTACACTGGCAAAATTTACCTGCCTATTAAATAGCCGACGAAATTCGTCATTTTTGTCTCAAAATTTAAAATTTTTTCAATTTTTTCCGCAAAATCTTTCTTTTCGTATAAACGGTATCCTTCGGAAGTCCCATAATACTTGCGATTTCCTTAATCGAATATCCCCATGTACTAAGCAAAAGTATCTCCAGTGTCTGATGCTCCGTATCCTTTAACAGTTCATACAACCGTCTATCTCCCACATGATCTAAGAGTTCCCGGACATCCATTGCAAACGGTTCACCGTCCTCTGGTTTTCCTGTATCAATCTCCTGCATCGTTTCTTCCAGCCGTTCCCGGTATCTGCGTTCTTCCAGAAAATCTTCCCAGTCCATCTGTCTTAATTTCCGAATCTTCTCTTCGTCCATGCCCAGTTCACGCAGTTTCTTTTCTTCCCGTTCTTTCCAATAATGCCATTTTCGTTCTTCGCTTGCTTTGTTATAAACCATTTATTTTTCCTCCGATCTGGGTTTCTATAGAAATCAAATCGGAACATGGCGGTGAACGTATTGATACAGTCTTACCATTTTCGAAAAATGTCGGAAAAAAAAGTGCTGCAACCTGTACGATTACAACACTTTGTTTCTTCTTACTTTTTTGTTTTTTTAGTCGCTTCCATTGATGCAAATACGCCTTCTCCTTTTATCTCGCCTCCCTAAATAAGGAAAAGTATATAAAAATGACTGTCAGATTGTATTATTTAACAATTATCTTCCAGTCACTTTTAACAGAATTTTATATTTTTAATATCTAAATAGCATTCCCTCTTTCATACAATCTAAAGCATCTATGTATCCTTAATATCACGCCTTGAATTTCATTTCCCGCCTGCAACAACTATATCGCAAATTCAAGTTAATTGTTTTTGTACCCCCATTAGAATTCTTCCGATATTTCATATACACTTTAAATGCTTAAATATATTTATTCTGGCATAAGTTCTAAATATTCTACATTGATACCTTTAATTCATTTATGAATACTTACTAAATAACTCTTCATAGTTTTTATTTCTATTTAACAATTCCTCATGTGTTCCTTCATCTATAATCTCTCCTCCATGAAGAAAAAATATCTTTTTACTCATCTTTACACTTAGTTCTCTATGACTAATATTAATTATTATTGCTCGTCTTGACATTTCTTTTATTAGATTACACATATTCTTTTCACTTTGTCCATCTACATCAGATGTAGCTTCATCTAATAAAACAACAGAAGCCCTTCTTAAATATCCTCTGACAAATGCGATTTTTTGACGTTGTCCACTGGACAATTTTTTTCCCTCTTCCCCTATTGAAGAATTGTATCCCTCCTTCAATTCCATAATATAATTATGAATACCTATTTTTTTACATACTTCTTGTATCTCTTCCATTGTCACATTTTCATTTCCTATTTTTATATTTTCTAAAATTGTTCCATTAATAAAATATGGTTTTTTCGTCAAATAAATTATTTCTTTTCTATAGCAATCTGTATTAATATCATCTATTAAAATATTATTTACTTTTATTTTTCCTTTTTGACATGAATATAACTTTTCTATTAAAGATAATATTGTAGTTTTCCCACTACCGTTTTCACCAACAAATGAATAAATACCTTCTTCTTTCAGTTCAAATGCTACATTATTTAATACACATTTTTTATTATAACCAAAAGATACACTGTCAAACGAAATTTGATTAATTTTTTCTATATATTTTTCTTCTTTCGGATATATATTTTTTTCAAGCAAAGAACTTATTCTTTGATAACTAATATTTACTGCCTGTTTATTTATATTGATATCAAGTATTTTAGATATCGCTATCAGTAATTTTGATAAATAAGTACTAAATGCAACTAATCCTCCGATTGTCATTTCCCCTTTTTCAATATATTTTATCGAAATAAAAAGAATTGAAACATCCAATAACAAATTAATTATTCCACGAATAAATTCTATTTTTGAATCAACTATTTCATTTTCCATATATAGATTATATTCTTTGGATAATAAATCACTAAATTTTCTGCTAACCTTTTTTTCTTCTTGATATACTTTAATTCCTAAAAGATTTGAAATCTTTTCCTGCAACCAACTATAGTATTGATCTGAAAAGATTTTAATATCTTCTTGTAATTTTTTTACAGTATTTTTAAACAGGATATTTACTATATACATTAAAGATATGAGCACAACGGATATTAATGTTAAAATGTTAGAAATTTTCATTAAAAAATATAATGAAATAAAAAAATTACCTATAATCATAAAAATACTACTAACAAAATCCATATAATAATCTACAATAATTGATGCGTCAAATTCTATTCTATTTAATAATTCGCCTTGTTCAAATTCTTGACTCTTATAATAAGGCATAGCTACTACACATCCAAAAAGTGTATGTTTGATTCTATTTACAATATTTAAAACTATACTTTTCCCAAGTATTTTTTCAAAACATCCTAAAATTTGAATACTAAACAAAATGGCCGTATACCAAAAAAAATATCTACCCATTACCATTTTTTTATTCTTACTAATATTGTCTATAATTTTCCCAAATAAATATGGATTAATACTCTCCAATATTATTCCCAATATAATAACAATACTTAATAATATTATATAACCTATTTTTTCCTTAAAAAATTTTTTTAATAATATATAAGTTTTCACTACAATTCAACCATACTTTCTATGATTACTTTATAAAAGTCACTTTGATCAATCTTTTTCTTCAATTCATTTATAATTCTTCCATCTTTCAATAATACAATGCGGTCACACCAACTTGCCATTTGTGGATCATGTGTTACCATGACAATTGTTTTATTCATTTTTTTATTTATTTCTCTCAGCGCTTCAATTACCACTTTTCCGGACTTCGAATCAAGGTTTCCTGTAGGTTCATCTGCGAAAATAATCTCTGGATCATTTATTAATGCTCTGCAAATAGCAACTCTCTGCCTTTCACCTCCTGACAGTTCAGTTGGCATCTTTTTTTCCAAAAGCCTGATCCCGAATTGATCCATTAGCATTCTCGCTCTTTCTTTTTTGGCATCATCTACCGTTTTGCTGATATAGAAAGGCAACATAATGTTTTCAAAAACATCCAGGCTGTCCATCAAATAAAATTCCTGAAATACGAATCCCAATTCTTCTCTTCGTATTCTCGCAAGTTCTTTATCTGACAGTTTTGATATTTCATCTTTCTTGTATAAAAGTGCCCCATCTGTTACAGATTCAATGAGTCCCAGAATTTTCAAAAGTGTCGTCTTCCCACTTCCTGATTTTCCCATAATTCCTACAAATTCGCCATCCTGTACATTCAAATTAATACCCTTTAACACTTTAAACTTACCGTAACTTTTCACAATTTTCTCTCCGCTGATCACTTCCATATCTTTTCCCTTCTTTCACTCTGAATTTGCTGATTAGCAAGTCTCCATCCATACTCTCTCAATAAGATAATGTACCCGGCCTGGAATAATAACAGTGCAAAAAATGTTATCAACACCTGTTTTTTCAAGAGCCAATCAACGTTCCATGTAATATGACTCAAAGCACCACCACTTATTACAATCGAAAGTATAAATGCGATCCATAAAGAAAGCGAAAGTTCCTTTTTCACATTTTTCTTTATTTCTTTGGTCTCCATGCCTATTTTTTTCAAGAATCCATATTTCATACTTACATTAGAAATGTCTGACCATATTTTTATAGATAAAATCATTATTCCACTAATAATCAAAAATGCACCAATACAAATGTAAAAGATAAGAGTTGTCAAATCATCCTGTCTGTCTTCTTTCATCAATGAGCCTTTATAAAAACCAATTATCTCATATTTCTTTTCACATACTTTTAATTTGCCCTCATCAATCGCCGTCTCTTTTTCTGTTTGCTGCGTCATAATAACCGTATTCTTTTTCTGCAAAGATCTAAGCATATCAAAATCACTATTATTCATAACCAGAATTCGTATAATATCCGACTGTTGAGCAACAAATAAAACTTCTTTCACTTCTTTTTTTATCGCAAATTTACACATTCCTGTTGCTGTTTTTAAATAAACATGTTTATCCCGAAACATGTTTTCATCGTCTTGTTTTGATTTTTCCAGAACTGCCTTTACCTCTCCCTGTTTGATATGCTCTTTCTTATTCTTTGTAAGTTTGTTATAGGAATCCTCCGAAATACCTACATATTCCCCTCCATCATTGCTTATGAGCGGAATATACGCATATTCATCTATTTTTTCATCTGGTTCTTTTATAACCTTATGAATTTCGTCTGTATATTTTTCTTCTGTCATACATACATAATTATATGGATATTTCCATAAATACTCGGAAGAAAGATTACCGTATTCTATAATATTGATATTTACAATCACCCATACAAATACATTAATAATAAAAACAATTAAAATTATATTTTTATTTTCTGAAAATCTGTGATACAACGTTTTTAGCGTAAGAATATGTCTGTCATACCATTTTTCTTTCTTTTTCACCCATCGCAATATAACATTTCCCAAATAAGTAAACCAAAGATATAATCCGGTCAGCGAAAAAAGAACTCCATATTTCATACGTGGATATGTCATAGGAACCTTCGAAAAAAGAATAATTGCAAACACAAAACAGATCAGCCCTGCAATCGCACCTATCACGCTTGCTTTAACAGACGGAACCGTCCCCCTTTTCTGTTCCGTATTCAAAAGCGAAGCCAGTGAATTGTTTTGAATTTTTATTATATTCATGATTACTGCAATGCACAAAATAACACACATATAAAAACATGTACTTCCAATATTCTTTAGAAACCAGCATGGATCTTGAACTGTTTGAATCCCTTCTTTTCTGAATATAGACTGAAGAAGAATTACAAAAGGCGTTCCCACTACACACCCAATCAGCCACGAAATACCACATATAATCCCATATTCCAGAATTATCATCCGGATAATATCTTTCTTTTCTTCTCCGAATACCATAAACATTCCATAATCTTTGATTCTTATCCGGCTATAATTGCTTACTGTATAGCTGATCAAAATCAGACCAATAAACAGCAATATATACATGTACGTTTGAATCGCAATTCCTTGTTGCGACCGAACCCTTTCTTCCATACTCATTGTTCCAAGAACCAATTCTTTAACTCCTAGAAAGACAAATAACATAATTGCAACTAAAATAGCACTCATAACACACACAATACTATTACGCGCATTTTTTTTTAATATTTTCAATAATATTTTCATATGCCTAATCCTTTAAAGAGAGGGATTTCTCCCTCTCCTAATTTTGAATAACTAAATTTTGTTACTAAGACCGGTACAACCACCTTTACAGTTTTTTGCGCATCCTCCCGAACACGTTTTCTTACAATCTCCATGGCATGAACCTGAACATGTTTGTAAACAGTTATTACTACACACTATACATCCTCTTGGTGTAATAACAGTACTGTACGTACCTTGAATTTTGCTCGTATATCTGCTCATAGTTTCACCTCTTTACATTGCTATTGTCTATCTAATTTTTAAGGAACTTATAAGAACCAACATAGCAGACTGCTTGACAACCTTTTGTGCAACCATATTTACATCCACCTGTGCATTTCAGATTGCATCCACCACTACAAGTACATCCTGATAAAACTGTTGTCATGGTTTTTTTTCCTACTTTACTTTCATATCTACTCATATTGCTCCTCCTTTCTTTGTATATTAATAACATATATTTTAATTTATGTTATTTTCTTCTAAATATATTTCTCCTGTACTAAAGTCTACAACCCAGTTTCCTTTTTCTCTTCCTTCCCACTGATACTTTTTTGACTTACTTTCCCACCATTTATTAAACATATTTTGATATTTTCTTATATCTTCACTTAAATTACTATTTATCTCACTCGATAAATTTTCTAATAGTAGTAAATTATTTAATGCAATCAATTTTTCATGTATATCAGATATTTCTTTATTTTCTTCTTCTGTAATTTTTCCCACTTTTAGCATTTTTCTTCTCCTCACATTACTGTATAATAACCAAGATTTGTTCCAGCTCCATCCATTTTTAAATATGGATCCTTAAATCCGTCATTATCTAGTTGGTTATAGCATTCTATTTTTCTTCCTATCTTTTTCTGTAATTTATAAGAAATTTTATTTTCTATCATTGCCTTTTTACACTGAAAACTCGGAGACACACTAACTTCATAAGTATATTTTTTATTAATCCAAAAACAATTTTCACATTGATATGCAGAACAATTTTTGCATATTGGTGCATACTCTTTCGTATAAAGATGCCTGTTAGGAATTTTTATTTCTGTATTTAAATCTCCAACACTTCCCTTCTCTGAATTTTCAAAATATTCCGCCGGACAAATATATATTTTCCCATTGGGTGCATATGTTAATAAATCAGTACCTGCCACACAATTTTCATGCTTTTTTAAGAAGAAAATATCCGTAAGAATATTAATTTCTTTTAAAACACCTTCTTTAACTAAATAATTATTAATCATATTTGCTATTTCTTCTAATTCTTTTTCATATGTAAAAAAATCAAACATCGGAGATATATTTTGAATATTAATATTTATTCGATTAACTTTACCCATTAAAAAAATTATTTTTTTTGCCATTCCTTTTATTTCTTCAGCACTTATATTAAATATAATATTATCTTGTTTGTCTGCCTCCATAAAAGAATTATCACATACCAAAATTGAATCATTTTCCAGATTTGCGTCATCTATCCTATTTGCTGCATAAATATGTGTAATTGTATACTGCTCATATTTTTTAGATTCATTATAATTATCAAATTTTCTTCCATGAACAAATACAGGTGTAATAAAATTTTCTCTACAATATTCTAGCCCTTTCATTATTTGTTCTTCACTCATATACATCTCTTCCACAGTTTTCCCACAATTATAAGAACAAATAGAAGGAACGTCATTAGCCAACAAAAAATACATTTGTCGTTTTCGTTCAAGTTTTCTTTCCCGGTCAATTCCCTTTTTATTTAAAAGTAAAGAAAAATAGTAATCATTTGCCCTTACCCGTGCTTTATGCATTTTACATATATATTTTGTTCGAACAAAATTTGTATTTGTTTCCGCTTCATCATAATTAAATCCTTGGCAAAATGTACACCCTGTTGCAATATCACAATTTAAACACTCTTCATCACTTTGATACTTATACATTAACGTTCCAAATGGACGTACTTTTTCAAAATCGACTCCATTATCTATATCGCCTATAACATATCCTTTTTTATTATTAAGCGAATAATCATAATATCTCATACAAGGATATAAGTTACCGTCTGGATCTACTGCTAACATCTTTCCTGCTCCACAGCTTGTATTAATTAAATCATCTTCACTATAACAACTTCCTATATAATCATCAAACAATGTACAACTATATTTATCATACAGATCATTCTCAATAATATAATCTGCTAACTCTTTTAACTGGTTTTCAAAAATTTTATCATCTTCTGGTTTCCATACATTCTCAAACACAACATTGGCCGCAATATCTTTTATTCCCATTTCCCATAATTCAATAATGCTTTCCTTTAAATAACATAAATCCTCACTTGCAAATGTTACTTTTGTAGCTCCTTCAAATTGTTCTAACCATAACGGAATATTTTTCTTAATTACATCATAAGATCCAGACCCGTCAGGAAATACTCTCTGCAAATCATGTTTCTTTTTTGTTCCATCAATTGTAATTCCTAACGATAATTTTCCATAATTCTTTTTTATAAACCGTTGAACTTCTACATCCGAATAGTTAACTCCATTTGTACAAATGTTAATTCTATAATTCCAAAACCAGTCATGGTTCATTTTATAAGTTTTTAACTTAAAGTAATCACAAATTTGATCTATTAGCCTAGTTTCTAATAATGGTTCTCCTCCAATAAAATCTAAAATGACTGCTTCCTGCTTGTGTATTGGAGAATTTAAAACATAATCTATAAATTTCCTTGCCACTTCGAACGACATTCTTTTATTTGATGACTTATGTGTAATATAACAATATTTACATCTTAAATTGCAATCTGCTGTAACAATAAAAGTAAGTGACTGTGCTGTATTCCCTTTCCACGATTCTACCTGTTTTCCAATTGTGTAATTTTTACTCATCTTTTCCTTTGTACATAATCAAATATGTACACAACCTCCCTTCGTAAAATATCTAAAATTTAACCTTTTTTAATTTTCAGATTTAATTACTTTTTGAGACAATGCCGGTATACCTTTCCCAATACTTCTTTCTGATAAATAAATTGCCTTTTTTAATTATTGTGTAATCTTCTCTCTTTTCATTTTGTAATCCCTTTCTCTAAAGTATTTAACATATTATTTGTTTACGTTCCGCCTATGTATAATTGACATGCCTTGTTTCAGCAATACAATTATTGCAATATCTAAATATTTTATTCTTATACACCTTCCCCCAATTATAAACAAATTACCAAAACCCATCGATTTATATTTCGTTATTATGATTTATTAATACAATTTCTCATTTTTTAATTCTAATCACTAGTCCCACTCTATTTTCTTATTTATATTTTCAAAGTTTTTGGTTAATTCTAACAATATAATACATTTTTCCGTTAATTTATATACAAAACATATAATTATTTTAATGAAATGTCAATAGTATTATTGATTAATATTTTTATAATTGCATTTTTTTTTTATTATTATATCTATATCATTGTAATAATGTATTTTTTATTATATACTTTAACTAGAAAGGAGGTACTGTTTTATGGAATTGACCAAAAGTGAATCTAATATTTTAGAAATATTATTAGATGCAGATAAACCATTATCAAAATCAGAAATTTTAAACCATGCCTTAGAAAACAAACCTTGGAAAGATGGTTCTATTCATATTTTATTGAACAGTTTATTAAAAAAGGGGGCTATCTATGAAGCAGGTTTCATACGTACTGGAAAAGGATTTGGACGTACTTTTGCGCCTACAGAGAAAGGACGGTTCTACTTTTCAAATCTATTAATGAACATTACAAAAAATGCTGAACCATATAAAGTATTTTCACAACTGATACAAGAAGGCTCTTTCTCAGATTCTGAACTAACTGAATTAGAAAATTTAATTAAATCGAGGAAATAACCTATGAAAGCTCTTAATATCAGTATTTTTTCGCTGCTTAGTAGCTTTATTTTATTTAATTTTGCTGCTCTCATTATAATTTTAAACCGAAATAAAACAGCTTTTATTATAAGATATGGTATAAATTTACTTTTGCTTTCATCTTTACTCGCTTTTATACGACTCATATTACCAATTGATCTGTATAACGCAAAAATAATCGATATTCATCAAATATATAGACCATTAAAATATTTTTTAGTTTTAAAAATTGGAAATGAACTTTACATATATCAATTTTTATTATTATTATGGGGAATAGGAACTGTCTTATTTTTATTTTATTATCTATCTACTTCTATACTTGAAATTTATAAATTAAATCACTTAAATTGTACACCATGTCCTACACTAGAAACTTTATGTTCTAATTATATGCAACCAAAGGTGATTATTAAAATTTCTCCGGAAGTAGATGTCCCTAAAGTATGGGGATTTTATAAATGCCATATATATTTTCCAAATTATATGCTTTCCCCTGATGAGTGGAAATTTATCTTAGATCATGAAGTACAACATATAAAATTACATGATACTTTCATTAAAATGCTTTTATTATTTTTAACTGCGCTATTTTGGTGGAATCCAATTATGTATATATTGCGGAAAAATATTGATCAAATGTTAGAATTGCGATGCGACTCAAAATTAGCTCAAAATTATTCTTTAGAGATGCAAAATAAGTATTTAGAAACAATATTAAAAGTACTAAGAGAACGAAATACTTCTCTTACAATTTCAAAAAAATATTTAACTGCTTCATTTGTAAATCATTCAGCATATTCCTTGACTCGTCAACGCTTTGAAATGATCTTGAATACAAAAAAATTAAATAAAAACAGAACTTTCCTATGTTACTGTATTACCGTTTTACTATTTGTGAGTTCCTATTTTATCATATTACAACCTGATGAAAAAATGACTACTGAACCGGGGCCTACTTTAATTTTACATACCTCCCCCAATGAATATAAATTATATATTAATGGAACATTCTCACAAAACTTAACACCCAATGAAATTCATTCTAAAAAATATTCAAAATACGAAATCATAGAAGGGAGCAATTAATTATGAATTTCAAAAAATTTATTTTTACACTTTTTACCTATTTAATAGGGGCAGTATTTCTATTACAAACTTATACAACACCTGTTTTTGCCGAATCATCTTTGCAAGATCATTATCAAAAATTATCTTCTACTTCAAGAGCAGAACGAGTTGAATGGCGTTATCGTACATATAAGGGGAAAAAGCAAAAACGACTTTGGTCTATTACTTATGAAAAATGGTTAACCGATTGGTTACCGGCTTAATACATAGTCATTTTACATTGTATCAATAAAAAGTAGGATTAATCCACATTTTCTTTAAGGTTAATCCTACTTTTGTTTTACTAATGAATATTTCTCCTTTAATGATATTTTATTTTCTACTTTTCAAACACATTAACAATCATATAACTTTTTACCAACTCCTCCCATACCCCATAATAGCTCCATAATCTACTTCATAATTTCTCTGCCGTACCTGATCACTGGAATTTCCTTCAATCGTGTAAACTCTTCCACCTTCACATTTTTCTACAATTCCTACATGGTCTGATGTTCCATCGTGATCCCAGTCGAAGAAAATAATCATTCCGGCTGATGGGGTTGTTCCACCGCTCTGCCATTTGTTCTTTCCCTGAAACCAGGTAACACCGGAACTGCACAATGAGAACTTCGGAACTTTTCCACTTTCGATTAAGCCACTTTGATCGGCACACCATGACACGAAACAGGCACACCATTCTACATGACTGTCGAATCCATACCAGCTCCAGAACTTCTGGCCGCCACTGTTCCCGATCTGCCCCATTGCTACCGAGACAATCTGCTGATTTCCAAACAAACCAGCAAACAGGCTGCCACCGGAATAATACCGCATCACATGGGGAACGTATTCGGGATCTCCGTAACTGCTCCATCCATGTGAAGCTGCCTGCTCCTGTGAAAATTGTAAAGCATTGGCTTCTGTGTATCCGCCTCTTTGCAGTGCCCATCCTATGTATCCGTTTCCATAGTTATATCCCTGCCATGCAAGTTTTAACTTGTCCATATCCTGTGGGCTGCTGCATCCTGCCTGACTAATACAGTCTGCAAAGGTCTGCACTCCCACCTCTATCGAATAATCCGGATCGGTAATAGAACCGGGGCTGTGTGAAAATCTTGTATTATACGGACTTTCCGAACACTGCATCGGATCCGTTCCTCTGCCTCCAGATTCCTGCATCATGATGGCCTGTATCGCAGACACATATTCTGGGATACCATATTGGGATGCATACTGCTGTATCACAGAAGTATAGGCCAGCACCTCATCACTTAGGGATTCGGAACTTTCCGAACTACTGCTGAAGGCTGCTCCTGCAATGATTCCCACAATCAAAATGAATACCAGAAGAAATGCACCGCCTCCGGCAGCAATCCATTTTCCCATTTTTTCAAGAGCTACTACCCCTTTTTGAA
>OGMW01000956.1_pt1 | contig 27936 bp, 24 predicted proteins | sample 1573281 | NCBI WGS metagenome assembly OGMW01 (sample SAMEA2581907, study PRJEB24529) | metagenome | biome: Human gut stool | place: China | collected 2011 | reverse complement strand
TGCCCTCGGTAATCTCAATGTTGGAAACGCCCGCGTTCTGCTTCATAAGCTGCTTTAAGCTCTGCTTGCCCTGTGGCGGTTTTGCAAGCTGCTTTTTGCCCTTTGACAGTATGGCTTTCATTGCCTTTTGGAGCGTCTGGGCGGTCAGCTTCCCGGTCTTGATGTAAAGGGCTATGGTCTTTTCGTTTACTTCGTCCTGCAATTTGTCGCGTCCTCCTTTCGCGTTTCTTTATGGGGCGGCGGTCAGATACGCACCCGCAGCCCGTTCAAGTCCTCGGCTCTGATACCCACAAGATACCAGTTGTCGCCGTACTCAATCCGGGTCGGCTTCCACTTGCCCCGCACGAATACGTCAAAGCATTCGCCGCAATGCAAGCCCCCGTAGTAGCTGTTTAAGTCAAAGCGGATGTCGTAACGGTCGGTGCGCTCGTCAAATACCAATGCTCCTGTCATTTTCTGTGCCATAATAAAATCCTCCTTTTGTTGTTTTACAGGCTTTCGCCCGGTTTGCATGAATAATAGTCCGGGTCGCCGTACTGCGGCTTCTTCGGTGACAGTGCGCCGCTTGCCATGTCATGGGCGACAAGGGAAGTGTAATAATTGCCGATAGTGGACGGGGCGTTGAAAAGGGCTGCTTTCAGATATTGCTTGATGTTGCGGATTTTCGTTGTGTTCTCCCGCATACAGTCAAGCACAAAGCGGATATGCTCGCCGTCCAGTTTCATAAACTTAGATTTCACAAGCTCTGCCGGGTAGTCGTCCCCCGCAATCCGTACCCGCTTTCTGGCGGTGCATACGGTTTCAAGCATGAGGTCTACAATCTCGTCAAGCCTGTCACTGTCAAACTTCATGTCCTGTTTGAGAATGTGGTAGTCGATATTGTCCTTGATGATTTCCCGGTATATATCAACTGCGCTCTGTGCTGTCGCTTCCGTTCCTTTCCGTTCCGGCGGCGTAGCCGCTTCTCTGCAAGGAGAGGGGTTAGGGGAAAGGATAGGAATGGAATGGGTACTTTGTTCATCAGTAATTATTTTTTCTTTTTTTGGTAAGTCAGTTCTTTGTATATCTTTATTTAATTGCGTTGGATTTTCCAACGTAGGTTTTTCCAATGTAGGTTTTTCCTGTGTTGGATTATCCAATGTTGGATTTTCCAATGTAGGTAAATCCGGCGTAGGCGGCTGCGGCTGCTCGAATATCACATAGTCCGCGCCCCGCAAGCGTCCTTTCTCGTCGCGCTCCCTTGAACGGACGATATACCCGGCGCGTTCAAGCTCCTTAATGGCTTCGCGGATAGCGTCTATCTTCTCCCGGTTGATAAGGGATAAGCCTTTCAAGGTGTAGTCCCAATCTTCGGGGAGTGACAGCATTTGCGACAACAGCCCCTTTGCCTTTAGGGAAAGCTCCTTGTTGCGTAGGTGGTGGTTGCTCATTACGGTGTAGCCCTTGTTCCGTTCCACTCTGAAAACTGCCATAGTTCATAACTCCTTTGCTTTGGATTTGTTACGCAGTAGAAGCGCGGTTTCGGGGGATAAGGTATAAATCCCTTTCCGCACCAGATACGCGCCCGGAAAACCGCTTGTAGCAAGGCTTTTTCTGCCCCTACTGCGTAACAAAGGGCATGAAAAAAGCGGCGTTCCTGTTCTCCCATGTAGAGAGTAAGAAACGCCGCTTCTGCGTCGTATTCAGTTTTTAGTACAATACCCTGCTTGTCCGTCGCTCGAAAAACCTTGATTTTCCAGTGTTTTCAAAAGTATCGTTATCTAACGTCAGCTTTCCAAAGACCAAGTTTCCAGAATATGATAAAAGACATTGAAAGCGGTCTGATAAACTGCGTGATTACGAAAGATTTATCCCGTCTGGGGAGAAACTATCTTGATTGTGGGTTATATCTGGAAGTTTTCTTCCCAGAGCATAACGTGAGGTATATAGCGGTCAATGACGGCGTAGATACCTTGAATAAATCTGCTATGGACATCACGCCTTTCCGCAACATTTTAAACGAAATGTATGCCGCTGACATATCTGTTAAGATAAAATCGGCATATCGGGCGAGGTTTCAACAGGGGAAATTCATGGGAACTACCGCCCCTTATGGCTATATCAAAGACCCTGCCGACCACAACCATCTGCTGATAGATGATAAAGTGGCACATGTTGTAAAAGAGATATTCGACCTTGCATTAAAAGGGAATGGAGTTGCCAAAATTTGCAGACATCTTAATAAACAGCATATCCTACGCCCTGCCGCTTATGCGGCGGAGCGTGGCGAAACAGGCTTTGAACGTCATTTTGAGGGGAACGAGGACAAACGCTATATTTGGAGTGGGAACAGCGTGAGGAGCATTTTAAGAAGCCCGATATATGCGGGAAATCTTGTAGGCTACAAACGGATTGCCGCCAATATGAAAAGCAAGAAACGCCCCTCTAAGCTGCCCGAAGAATGGGAAGTGATACCCAATACCCATGAGGGAATAGTCACGCAGGAGGAATTTGATATTGTCCAACAGCTTATTACAAGTCGTAGGCTTCCACAGAACAAGGGAGGATTTGTAAATATTTTTGCAGGCGTTATCAAGTGTGTGGACTGCGGATGTGCTCTGCGGGCAATGAACGTACACAGGAGGAAACGCCCAGAGATTATCGACTGTGTACAGTATTCATGTAATAATTATGCAAGAAACGGAAGAAGCGAGTGTAGTGCCCACAATATAGAAGCAAGGGATTTATTCAATGCCGTTCTTGCCGACATCAACTGTTTTGCGGATATGGCAGTGAATGATGAAAAGGCGGTCAGGGCCATAGAAAAGCGGCTCACGGAAACAGACCAGAGCAGGGCGAAAGCATTAGAGAAAGAACGTAAGAAGCTGAACAAACGCCTTGCGGAACTGGACAGGCTGTTTTCCTCTCTCTACGAGGATAAGGTCATGGAGCGTATTACCGAGCGGAATTTTGAGATGATGTCGGGGAAATACCAGAAAGAGCAGCTTGAAATTGAAGCAAGGCTGAAAGAGGTGACGGAAACTCTTAATGAAAGCTACGAGAAATCACGGGGAATCCGTGACTTCCTCGCCCTTATCCGAAATTATCAAGGCTTAAAAGAACTGGATGCAACAGTTATAAACGCACTCATAGACAAGATACTTGTTTCGGAGCGTGAGAAGATGGCAGACGGAACAGTGAAGCAGGAAATCAAGATTTACTATAAATTCATCGGCTTTGTCGATGAATTACATATCATACCTACAAAACGGTGGGCAGCAATGCCCGCTAAAAATTGTACGGTGTGCGGCGTTGAATATGTCCCGGGCTCTGGTGCATCAAGGTATTGTCCTGCTTGTGCCAAGAAGATACGGAGGGAGAAATCAAACGAGAGCAAACGCAGGAGCAGAGAACAGAAAAGGATAGCATGTATGAACTGTCCGCAAAAAATGACCGACTGATGTAGCACATGTAAAAATAACAGTAAGCATAACTACGGATATAGTTATGCCCAAAACAGTTAAAACCGACCTTGTTTTGTTCTGCTTCAAATGGCACAGGGCTAATTTTTTTGTTATACTCATAATGAATACCTCCCCCGTCAGTGTAAAAATGGGTACAGTCCCCTTACACTATCACCATCATAACAGTTCTAACTTACAATCACGTGACACTAATATTACATTTTTGTAATATTAATAAAGCTTAAACTATAGTTTTATAAAACCTAACTTCAAACCTGCTGCCCTCGCCTATTCTTGACGAAACAATAATATCGCCCTTTTCCTTCTCAAGCACAGTCTTTGCAAGCGCAAGCCCGATACCAACGCTCTCGCTTGATGAATTTTTACCGTGATAAAAGCGTTCAAAAATATGGGGCAAATCCTCTTTGGCAATTCCGCAACCGTTATCCTGAATAAAAAGAGAATTATATACATTCGTCTTCTCGCTGAAAAATCTTATTTTTCCGTTATTGTTTGTATGCTCAATGCAGTTTTTAATAATATTTTCTATTGCCTCGCCCGTCCAATTTTCATCGCCGACAAATTCAAAATCATTTATTTCATTAACAATTTCAATTTCTCTCACGTCGCAGGTGACGTAAAACTGCTTCAAACTTTTTTCTAAAATAGGCGCAATATTAAATTTTTCGTGCTTAAATTCAGTTGCGCCTGCGTCAAGCTTTGAAATTTTAAGAAGATTTGTGATAAGCCATTTCATCTTATCAAGCTGAGTTTCAATAATTGATAAAAATTCGTTTCGCTTTTCCTCGTCCTTTTCGTCTTTTAATAAATCCGACATCACCATCATTGACGTAAGCGGAGTTTTAAGCTGATGTGATATATCGGCAAGCGAATTTGCAAGATATAGCTTGTCCGTATTAAGCTGCTCGTTTTGCGTTTTTAAAAGCGTCATTATCTTATAAAGATTATTTTTTAGTATCGACATTTCGCCCTCGCTGTTATCCATAATATCAAGGTCAAAATTACCTGAACACATAAGCGAAAGATAGTTGTTAAGTTCGTTAATTTTATCGTTTCTTTTCTTGATATTATAAAAATATACGCCTGTCAAAATAATACCTGAAATAAGGCAAATCGCACCTGCCCACGCATTTATAATAAAACAGATTATTGAAGCAAGTACCGTTACCCCTATTCCGAAAAAAGCCGTGAATTTTGCATCTTTATTAATCATTTTTCAATAACATACCCAAGCCCACGAACAGTTTTTATAAACTCAGGCTTTGCCGGGTCCTCCTCAATTTTATCTCTAAGCCTTTTGATATAGACGGTCAGTGTGTTATCCTCAACAAAATCGCCTGCCACATCCCAAATATTTTCAAGAAGCGCAGTACGTGAAAGCACCTTTCCCCTATTGCTCAAAAGGATTAAAAGAAGCCTGTATTCCATAGCGGTCAAAATAATTTCCTCATTATTTTTGTAAACCTTAGCCTCATTTGTATTAATTTTAAGATTATTGATTTTGATTATTCCGTCACTCGTTTCATTAGAATATCGGCGCATAACGCTTTTAATTCTGAGCATAAGCTCCTTAACTCTAAACGGCTTTGAAATATAATCGTCTGCACCAAGCTCAAAACCCATAATCACATTAACTTCGTCATCATACGCAGTCAAAAAAATAACAGGCAAATCACCTTTCGCTTTAATCCTTTTGCAAACGTCATAACCGCTTCCGTCAGGCAGGGTTAAATCAAGAATATAAAGCGAAAATTCCTTTTCATCAATAATTTTTTCCGACTCTTTCACGCTTTTTGCAAGCGTTACGTTATATCCCTCGTTTTCAAGCGAATAAGTAAGACCTATGCCGATTGCTTCGTCATCCTCTAATAAAAATATATCCATTTGTTTCACCTTTATATTATTTAATAATTATATAATAACATATATATTATTTTTCTTCTATTACAATTTTGTAATAAAAAACTGCCTTACTAAAAGTAAAGCAGTTTTTATTATTCTATTCAACAAATCTTCCTTTAAAATTCGGTTCAATTATCGGCAAACCGAGCTTTTCTACCGTATTCTCAATTACTTCTTTAGTGAAGTCGCCTTTCACAGGATATCCCGTAAACGTCATATAATAAATAACAAGTTCCTGCAAGGTCGGGTTCATAATATTTGTAATTTTAACCGTATCGTCGTCATTAAACTTGAAATTAAACTTTCTTACATGAGATGTTTCAATCGGTCTAATCCACAAATCAAGAGTGCCATCCTCTTTCCAAGCGGCTTTGGAATATGCATGATATGTAACGTCGCCTAAAGTCATCTTGCTTATTCCATATTCACCGTTTAAGCCGACGTCAATCGTGTTTTCATATTCCTTTTCTTTCCAATAAAAAGTAAGCTTTTCATCGTCAAATGTAAGCTTCATTTCGCTTATCTCGCCGGGTTTTTTAAACCACATTTGAGTAATTGTGATTGATACAACAGAAACAAATTCGCTTGTTTTGCAGGTAATAAGCCTGCCTGAAATCTTTTCCTCAAGTTCACGGTTACGCTCACTCTTCGGCAAATCCTCAACACTGCAATTATCAATAGTGTCAAGCATTTGTTGATATTCCGCCTTGTTTTCAGGAAGTTCACCGTAGCCGAAACACTCCGGAAAATATTTCCAAAAGATTTTCATAACCTTATAGTCCTCCGCCTCTCCGCAGTTAAGAACTACAAGTGCGTCATATTCAGGAAACATAAAGCAACGCTGACCGAAAAGTCCGTCTGCTCTGTAGCTGTTAGGAACAGGATTGCGCCAAAATTGATAGCCGTAGCCCATCATATTATCAATATAGCCGTCAGATACGGAGTCAACCTGCTTTCTTGTTGCCTCTTTAACCCAAATTTCAGGAATAATTTGAGTGCCGTCTTTCCATTTGCCGCCATGAATATAGGGCAGGAAAAATTTTGCAAGGTCCTCACTCTTCATATAAAGACCCCAACCGCCGGCATTGTTACCTTTGCCGTCACTTTCCCAAAACGGCTTTTCAATTCCGAGAGGCTCAAAAATACGAGGATAGAGATAATCAATAACACTCATACCCGTAACCTTAGTGATAATGGCAGAAAGCATCGTGGTATTTTCACTTATATAATTAAACTTGGTATTAGGCGGAAGAAGAAAAGGAGCATTGAAAAAGTTTTGAACCCAATCCGTACCGCCTTTTTCGTCAAGCACGGTAATAAGCTTATCCGAATGCATTGTAAGAAGCATCCTGACGGTAATCATTCTGTTAAACGGGCGCTTACTCATTAAATATTCAGGAAAAAACTTAACAACCCTGTCATTAAGATTAATAAGTCCCTCACTTACTGCAAAGCCGACAGCAGTCGACGTAACACTTTTGCTCATAGAATAAAGTACGTGAGGAATATCTTTATTATATGGCTTAAAAAAGCCTTGAGCGCAGACCTTGTCGTGCCTTACAACTGTAAAACTTTGAAGTCCTAAATTATTCTCATTTATTTCATTAATAAAAGCTGTAATGGCACTGCTTTTTACACCGACTTGTTCCGGTGTGCAATGTTCCAAATTGCAATCCTTAAGTCTTTCCATAACGTACCCCTTAATAAAATTATTACTATGTTTAATATACACCTTTTCGCTTATTTTTTCAACATATTGTATAATATTTTAAATTGACATTTCAAATATTATGTATATAATTATAATTAGATTTGTATATCTCGGCATAAAAATATGTCCTGAAAGGTAAAATAAATGAAAAACAGACTGAAAAAACTGAATATATTTTTCATAGTGCTTTGTATAATTATTTCGTCAATTATTCCTACAGCGGCATTTGCGGCAAGCGAGGATGATTTGAGGTCAAGTGTTGTAAGCATTGCAAGCGATGAGGTCGGCTACACAGGTACATCGTCATATTCAAAATACGGCGATTGGTACGGTTATCAAGGCGGATGGTGCACAACGTTTGTATTATGGTGCTTTAATAAAGCAGGAAAGCAAAACGGCGTTACATTAAACGGTGTAATCATTCCTCGTGGCGGAAACTGCAGCAGTATGATTAGCTGGTTTAAGGATAAGGGCAGATATTATTCCCCGTCAAAATACACCCCAAAAAGCGGCGACCTTATCTTTTTTGACTGGACGGGCAGCGGCACAGCAGACCACGTAGGCATAGTCAATTATACCTCAGGCACTACTGTTTACACTATTGAGGGCAACTGTTCAGGAAAGGTTAAAGCAAGAAAATATACTAAAAAAGGTTCAAAGCCTTACAACAATATCAATTCAATTATCGGCTACGCAAGTCCAAAATTTTCTTCGGTTTCAGGCTCTTCAGCCGGCAAAACAACAACCAAAAAGCATACTACAACGAAAAAAGCAAAAACCACTAAGAAAGCACCCGCTTCTAAAAGAGTAACTACAAAGAAAGCAACTACTGCTAAATCCACCACAAAAAAGGCTGCAACCAAAAAGGAAACAACTAAGGCAACAACCACAACGCAAGCTGCCACAAAGGCGACCGCAAAAACAACAACCGAGCAAAGCGAAAGCGCACCGCTTACAAATCTTCAGATTTACGCTTCAAAATATGATTTGCAAATCGGCGACACAGTTAAGCTTGACTATTCGGTTGAGCCGTCAAACACAAATGCCGTAGTCGGTTATTTTTGCGATCAGGAAGGAATAATCGACATAGGTGCAAACGGTGAAATCACCGCAATCGGCAACGGAACGGCTACCGTTGTTGTTTGTGCAAATGACGATTTATATGCGCAGTGCGACTTTGTTGTTACCGACGCTGTCGGCGAGGTTACAACTGTCGGCGGCTCAAACGAGAAAAGCAGAAAGGTGGTTGACACACGAATTGACGTATCCACCACACAGGCAAATGCGCAAAGCGTATTAACAAGGCTCGGCGTTAATGTAAATATGCTTTCGCAAAATAAGCAATTATACATAGTTCCCGCTTCAATAGCAGGAGTTACGGTATTTATTTCAATCTTTATTGCAATTACAAAGAAGATTAAGAAAAAGAGAAAATAACTTCAAAGGAGATACAAATTTATGTTATTCAAACCTGAATATGATGAAAACGGCAAAAAAATTCTTTGCGAAATGAACGGCATCAATTCTGAAATGCTTATGGACATTTACGTTAAGAAAATGAAAAAGGGTGAAGTGCTTGAAATATGCGAGAATAAAAACGAATGTGCAATTTTGCTCCTTTCAGGCGACGTTACCTTTAAAGTGGAAGATGAAATAAACGAACACTGCAAGAGAAAAAATCCTTTTGAAAAAAAGCCTTACGCAATTCATTTTTGCAAACAGGTTAAGGCGAGTGTTACCGCAAACGAGGACAGCGAAGTGCTCGTTCAAATGACAGATAATGAAAAAACCTGGAAAAGTGAATTTTATAATCCTAACAATTGCCTTTATCAAGAGTTTGGCAAGGGGCAATGGAACGGCACGGGCCACAGAATTGTATCAACAATGTTTGACCTTGACAATGCACCTGAGTCAAATATGGTTATGGGCGAAGTGTTCAACCAACCGGGACGTTGGTCAAGCTATCCGCCTCATCATCACCCGCAGCCTGAACTTTATTATTATCAATTCGACCATCCGGAGGGATTCGGTGCAGGCTTTGAGGGCAACACACCTTACAAAACAGAAAACGGAAGTTGCCTTTGCATAAGAGGCGGCAATGCTCACCAGCAGGTTACGGCACCGGGATATGAAATGTATTATGTTTGGCTTATTCGTCATCTTGACGGCGACCCATGGGATAAAACAAGAATTTATGTTCCGGAGTATGAATGGCTCGCAAACGCAGATTAATTTTCAGACTTTGATAAACTGGCTAAAACGCACCTGATATAATAAATAAACCTCTTTGCCTCCCTTGCATTGCACTCGGAGGGATTGGAACAACGGTAAGGACATCGAGTCCTTGCCGTTGTTGGCGCTTTTCGTCTTTTGCTCGGAGGCAGTACCCACGTACAGCTCCCGCTCGCAAAATACGAAATTTATCTCACTTTCTCAAAGTCTGAATCAAATAATTTAAAATATATTAATTTTATGCATAAATATACAGCAAATATTCCTAAAATATTGACTTTATGCGATTATTGTGATAAATTATTGACACGGTTAGAAATAATCGTGTCTTTTATTATGTCATTAAAAACAAAATATGGAGGAAAATAAGATGAAATTAACAAAAAAAATTTCTGCTGTTGTTCTTGCCGCTCTTATGGCAGTAGTTGCAATCTTTGCAGGCTGTTCATCAACAAAGAGCAATGACGACAGTAAAACAAACAATGAATCAACCACATCTGCCGCTAAGGTTAAGGTTGTTGACATTGAGCTTTCAAGCGAAGAGTATGCTTTTGGTGTAGACAAGAAGCAGCCTGAGCTTAAGGAAAAATGCAACGAGCTTCTTAAGGAAATGAAGTCAAACGGCGAGCTTGATGAAATCAGCAATCACTACTTCGGTAACGGTGAGCCTGTAGGCGTTACTTCTGCTAAGCAGGATAAGTCAAAGGACCAGCTTGTTGTTGCAACAAATGCTGAGTTTGCACCGTTCGAGTACAAAGAGGGCGACAAGTTCTACGGTATTGATATGGAAATCGCTAAGCTTCTTGCCGATAAACTTGGCAAAGAACTTGTAATCGTAGATATGGCTTTCGATGCTGTTCTTCTTTCAGTTCAGCAGCAAAAAGCTGATATCGGTATGGCAGGTCTTACAGTAAACCCTTCAAGAGCAAAACAAGTTGATTTCTCTGATTCATACTATTCAGCATCTCAGAAAGTTATTTGCAAGGCTGACGACACAACATTTGACAACTGCAAGACTAAAGAAGATGTTGACAAAATTCTTAAGAGTTTTGATTCATCAGTTCTTATCGGCGGTCAGACAGGCACAACAGGTCAGTCATACGTTCAGGGCAACGACCAATTCGGCTTTGAAAAGCTTGGCGCAACCTGGAAGGGCTATGCAAACGGCTCACTTGCTGTTCAGGATTTAATCAACGGCGGTATCAATTATGTTATTATTGACGCTGCTCCTGCACAAGCAATTACTAGTGCTATTAATGCCGTAGCATAAATCAATTAAAAGATTTGCCCATTCAAAAAGAATGGGCATTTTTTATAATATGAATATGAGGATTTATTAATGAATTTTGAAAAGAAATTTGAAGTGTTTTGGAAATTCTTTATTGACAACGGCGGCTACAATGTTGTTATTGAAGGTTTAAGAAACACTCTTATAATTGCTATACTCGGCCTTGTAATAGGTATCATTATAGGTACACTTATTGCAACAGTAAGAGTAGTACCGAAAACAAGCGGCATTTCAAAAGTGCTTGATGTGCTTGCAAAGTTTTATGTAAGTTTCTTCAGGGGTACGCCTATCGTAGTTCAGCTTCTTTTGTTCTATTATGTGCTTATGCCGCTTCTTTCAATTAATTTAAAGAGCGTGCCGGTTGCTGTTATTGTTTTTGGCTTAAACTCCGGCGCTTATATTTCAGAAATTATGAGAGCAGGTATTCTCTCTGTTGACCCCGGTCAAATGGAGGGCGGCCGTGCTGTAGGCTTAAGTTACGGCACAACAATGATGAAAATTGTTATTCCGCAGGCTGTTAAAAATATTCTTCCTACCCTTGGCAACGAATTTATTTCTCTTATTAAGGAAACCTCGGTTGTCAGCTTCGTAGGCGCAACAGACCTTTATCTTGCATTCCAGCGTATCGGTTCTAACACATACGACTTTATGGTTCCTTATCTTGTAATGGCTGTTATTTACATTGTAATGGTGCTTATAATTTCTACTCTTATCAAAATTATGGAAAGGAGTTTGAGAAAAAGTGATTACCGTTAAGAATTTGAAAAAAAGCTTTGGCGATAACGAAGTACTCAAGGGCATTGATTACGAAATCAAGCAGGGCGAAAAAATAGTCATTATCGGGCCAAGCGGCTCGGGTAAAAGTACATTTTTAAGGTGTTTGAATTTGCTTGAAACTCCAACCGAAGGCGAAATTTATTTTGACAATCAGCTTATAACCGACAAAAAATGCGACATTAACAAAATTCGTGAGCATATGGGTATGGTTTTTCAGCACTTTAATCTTTTCAACAACAAAACCATACTTGAAAATATAACACTTGCTCCCGTCCAGCTTAAGGTTATGACCAAGGAGCAGGCAAACGCAAAGGCTATGGAACTTTTAGAAAGGGTAGGTCTTGCAGACAAAGCGAATGCTTATCCATCCCAAATCTCCGGCGGTCAAAAGCAAAGAGCGGCAATAGTTCGTTCACTTGCAATGAATCCAAAGGTTATGCTTTTTGACGAACCCACCTCGGCACTCGACCCTGAAATGGTAGGAGAGGTTTTGCAGGTTATGAAAGACCTTGCGGACGAGGGTATGACAATGGTTGTTGTTACTCACGAAATGGGCTTTGCACGTGAGGTTGCCGATAAAGTAATCTTTATGGCAGACGGCTATATAGTTGAAGATGCACCGCCGAGTGAAATTTTCGGCGCACCGAAAGACCCAAGACTTCAACAATTCCTCAGAGCAGTATTATAAATAACAAACAGTTTTATATAAACAAAAAGCGTTGGAAATATTTTCCAACGCTTTTACTTTTTTGTATAAAATCAATGTGTATTATTATTTATAGTCTTATAATCGACATATTGATTGCCCGGCTTTGGATTGTCGCCTGTTTTAGCGGCAATAAGCTCACTTACCGTAACTATTTGATATCCCTTTGCTATAAGCTCCGGAACTACCTTTTCAACAGCGTCTGCCGTTGACGGATAAATATCGTGCATCAAAACAATTGAGCCGTCATAAGCATACTTGGTAATATTCTTATAAACCTTGCCTGCATCTTTAGAGCGCCAATCTTCAGTATCAACCGACCAATAAGCAAGGGGCATTCCCTCTTTTTTGCACTCTTTTCTTATAGCAGGAGTAATACTGCCGCCGGGGCATCTGAACATAGTCGGCGCTTTGCCGCTGATTTTTTCAATCTGCTTGCTTGCTTTTGAAATATCACTTGCCGTTACCTGAGAACCATAGTGATTATGCGAATACGTGTGGTTTCCAAGCTCGCAGCCAAGCTGAATTTCCTTGTCAAGCAAATGCTTAGTCTCATCATTAACACGCTCTCCTACCATAAAGAAGGTTGCACGTGCATTATATTTTTCAAGAACGTCAAGTATACGTTTAGTCGAATTAGAGCCGTTATAGTCGTATGCAGGTCCGTCATCGAATGAAAAGGCAATCATTGGTTTAGTTGGGTCAACCTTGCCGATATTAATATCCCTGTCGTAAATTGTAGCTTGACGAGTGTCGCTCCATTCACTGTATATCGTTTTATCATCAACAACCATATATGACCTTACACGGGTATAATAAACTTCGCCTACGCTCAAATCCTTAACTGAAAAATTGCGTGTTGCGCCGTCGCTTATTTGCTCGTTTTTATACTCTGAAAAATCACTGTTTTTAGAATACTGAATATCATATCCGGCTAAATTATCTTGGTCGTCCCACTCCATCGACAAAACGCCCTTTCCGCCTGAAAAGGCGTTGAGTACAGGCTTGCTTGGATTGGAATAAAACGTATATTCCTTTGCTTTTTTGCTTAAGTATTCTTTATTCATAAAAGAACGATAAGCCAAAACCTTAATTTTATATACGCTTGCGCTTGGGATATTTTTTATATCAAATTTGCAATTTTCATTGCCCTTACTTTCACCGAGCTTAACATACTTGTTAGCGTCATTATCAAGGTTATAAACATAGTAGCCATCTGCTTTTTTTACCTTTTTCCAAGAAAGCGAAATAGAATTTTCACTGTTTTTAGTCATTTTGACATCTTTTACAGATGATAAATCCTTTGAACCGGTTAGGCAAAGTGCAGTTATTGTGGCAATGATAATTATAAAAATTGTAAGTGCTGAAAAAGATTTTATTTTTTTCTCCATAATTCGATTATCTCCGTTTCAAAAGCACCCAATTACCTGATATTTTCTTTAACTCCGTTTACCATTGCTAATATAGTACAAAAAATAAAAAAATGCAATATATTTTATACTTAATATTATTTTTTGTATGAAGCAACAAAAAATTCGTTTTTTATCTGATATTATACATCAAAATGACTAATTACTGTTTAAAGCATTAATACAAAGCGCCGTTCTTATAACAGTTTATGCGCTTACTTATATAAAAGATTACTTTAACATCACAAGTATTTTATTTCTTTTCAAGCCTTGCATAGTTTGCCATCATTTTTTTCGTTCCCGTCTTGTCAAAAGCAACCTCCAAAAGCATATCACCGCCCATTGGCGTAACGGTAAGAACTGTGCCTGTGCCAAATGATTTGTGGCATACGGTATCGCCGACCTTAAAGTCAATATTATTCTTTTGTGCGGCATTGCCTGCTTGACCGAATTTGTGGGCGCTGCTTGATGACTGAGTATATGAGCCGATTTTATTATGGGAAGAATGACCAAGCTCATTTCTTGAAGCATTGGCATACGCCGTGCGTGGAGTAGTAAATCCCGTGCTTCTGCGTGCCACAACCGATTGGTCGTCAATAACAGAAGATGGAATTTCTCTTAAAAATCTTGACGGCATATTACGTGAGGTCTGACCGTAAAGCATACGTTGCTGAGAAGAAATAAGATAAAGCTTTTTCTTTGCTCTTGTAATTCCGACATAAGCAAGGCGGCGCTCCTCCTCTAAATCCTCCTCGCTGAACATTGATTGATTTCCGGGAAAGATACCCTCCTCCATACCGGGGATAAATACAATTGGAAATTCAAGTCCCTTAGCCGAATGAAGCGTCATAAGAACTACTGCGTCCTCATCTTCATTGTATGAATCAATATCGGAAATAAGCGCAACATCCTCAAGAAATTCAGAAAGATTTGCGTCTTCGCTTTCTTCCTCATACTTGATAAACATTGATGAAAGTTCCTTGATATTGTTTACTCTGTCCTCGTATGTTTCAGGCTCCTCCTGAAGATAATCAAGATATTTGGTAACGTCCAAAACTTCTTGCAGCAAGTCGTTAAGCCCCATTCCGTTTTCGATACATTCCTGAAAATCTCTAATCATTTTTGTAAAATTCATAAGCTTGGAAGCACTGCGTGAGGTTTTTTGAAATTCATCTGCACGTTCGCAAACCTCGAAAGCCGACATACCAAGCCCTGCCCCGATTTCAAGCACGTTTGCAAACATAGTATCCCCGATTGCACGCTTTGGAACATTAATGATTCGCTGAAGCCTTACATTATCGCTCGGATTATTAATAACGGCAAGATACGACACAATATCCTTGATTTCTTTTCTGTCAAAAAAGCGATGACCGCCGATAATCCTGTGCGAAATACCGCTTTTTGTAAGCATAACTTCAAGGTTACGTGACTGCGCATTCATACGGTAAAGAATTGCGTGGTCGCTGTATTTCATTCCGTTATTAACATTTTTTACTATCTCGTCAATTATGTACTGCGACTCCTCGGATTCACTCATAACTGTTTTATAAACAATTTTATCGCCTGAGCCGGAACGTGTAAACAAAGTTTTACCCTTACGGTTTTTATTATGAGAAATAACAGCGTTTGCCCCGTCAAGAATATTTTGAGTAGAACGGTAATTTTCTTCAAGTCTGATTACCTTTGCACCCTTATAATGATTTTCAAACGAAAGGATGTTTTCAATCGTAGCACCACGAAAACGGTAAATACTCTGGTCGTCGTCGCCTACAACACAAATATTTTTATATTTATCTGCAAGAAGCGAGGTCAAAACATATTGCGCATGGTTAGTATCCTGATACTCGTCAACCATAACGTACTTAAATTGAGTTTGATAAAGATTGCGAACATCCTCATTTTCCTCAAGAAGCTTAACGGTGTTAAAAATAATATCGTCAAAGTCCATTGCGTCAGATTTTTTAAGCTGAGCCTGATATAATTCATAACACTCGGCAATTTTGCTCTTTCTGAAATCGTTTTGCGCAGTTTGCTTATACTCCTCAGGGGATATAAGACTGTCCTTCGCCCTGCTGATTTCCGCTAAAATTGACTTGTGATTAATAAGCTTATCCTCGATACCAAGCTGCTTTTGGCATTGCTTCATTACACGCCTTGAATCGTCTGTATCATAAATGGTAAAATGATTTGTATATCCTATTTTTTCGCCAAAGCGCCTTAATATTCTTGAGCAACAGCTATGAAAGGTGTATGCCCAAATATCATTAGCCTCTTCTCCTATTGCGCTGACAAGCCTTTCTCTAAGCTCGCCTGCCGCCTTATTTGTAAATGTAATTGCAAGCACCTGCCAAGGAGTGGCAAGATGAGAAGAAATAATATGTTCAACTCGATTAACAAGAACAGTTGTTTTTCCGGAGCCTGCACCTGCCAAAATCAAAAGCGGGCCCTCGGTTGTGTCAACAGCAAGCTGCTGCATTTCGTTTAACGCCATAAATTTTCCCTTTCTGATAATAAATAATCATACCAAAAAACCAGGGTAACAAGGGCACCCTGGTTTTATATTTTTGTTTAAACAAACAACCTTATCACTTAAGAAGTGTAAGCAAAATACCTGCTGCAACTGCAGAGCCGATAACGCCTGATACGTTAGGACCCATAGCGTGCATAAGAAGGAAGTTTGATGGATTTTCTTTTTGACCGACCTTTTGAGATACACGGGCAGCCATAGGAACAGCAGATACACCTGCCGAACCGATGAGCGGATTAACCTTACCTTTAGTAGCAATATACATAAGCTTACCAAATAAAGTACCGCCTGCTGTACCAAGGCAAAAAGCTATAAGACCGAGAACAACAATTTTAATTGTGTTAAGGTTAAGGAAGCTTTGAGCTGATGTAGTAGCACCAACCGAGATACCAAGGAAAATGGTAATAATATTCATAAGTTCGTTTTGAGCAGCCTTCGCAATACGCTCTGTTTGGCCGCTCTCTTTAAGAAGATTACCAAGCATAAGCATACCTACAAGCGAAGCAGCATCAGGAAGAAGAAGAGAAACAATAACAGTTACCATAATCGGGAAAAGTATTTTTTCAAGCTTTGATACAGGTCTGAGACTGCCCATAACAACGCTTCTCTCTTTCTTGGTTGTAAGTGCTTTCATAATAGGCGGCTGAATAACAGGCACAAGAGCCATATACGAGTACGCTGCCACGGCGATAGTACCAAGCATATACGGCGCAAGCTGCGACGTTACAAAAATAGCCGTCGGACCGTCAGCACCGCCGATAATAGCGATTGAGCCTGCCTCGTTAGGTGCAAAACCTAAAAGGATAGCGCCAAGGTAAGTAAAGAAAATACCAAGCTGAGCAGCAGCACCGAGAATAAATGAACTTGGATTTGCAATAAGCGGTGCAAAATCAGTCATAGCACCTATACCAAGGAAGATAAGTGGTGGATAAATACCGGCTTTAACACCAAAGTAAAGGAAGTCCATAAGGCCCGGTGTGCAACCGACAAATTCTCCCCTGCCTGCAAGCAAATCTCTGAAACCGTCAAGATCATGATACTGTACCGCTAAGTTTGCCTCAGGTATATTTGCAAGAAGCATACCAAATGCGATAGGAACCATAAGAAGCGGCTCAAAGCCTTTTTTAATACCTAAATAAAGAAATACAAATGCTACCAAAAGCATAATCGCATTCTTATATCCGCCGTCAGCAGTAAAGAAATAAGCATATCCAGAGTTTGTGAAGATGCTGACAATTACTTCCCAAACACCTTGTAAAATTTCCATTATCTACTGCCTCCTAAAACGGTCTTGTGTTGTCGTAAACTGCGGCATTGGCCCAAGGATTTCTGCCCCTGACGTTCACAACATTGACCCTGCGAATTGATTTAACAACAGCACCCTCACCTTCGCTTACAGCAACGGCAGCCGCAATAGCCGCAACGACCTCACCGCTGATGCCTGCCTCAACTTGAGGAGCAGGAGCACTTGCTTTTTTTGCAAGTGCCGGAGTAGGAAGCTTTTGTTCACTCTTGGTTATTTTATTGGTTTTGCCTTTTTTGGCCTTTGCTTCTGCGCTTGAAACAACTTTTCCGAATAAGTAGAAAATAATAATTAAAAGCACAAGCATTAAGAATACGATACCGGCACCGGCAATAATAACCGTGGCGGTGAAAGTAGCGCTTCTGTCAGGCACTAATTCTAATAAAATCGGACTCACCTATATTCCCCCATTATATAAAAGATTAGTAGTATTATAAATCAATTTCTTTCTAATTTCAACGAATTTTTTGCATTTTTTCAAATATGTTTAAGTTGTATAAAATTGCTTGATTTTTTAGATAAATAGTATATAATATTATTAACAGGGAGGTCGGAAATTATGACAGAAAGAACATTGGTTATAGCAATTCTTGTTGCGCTTATTCTTCTTTGGTTTGCCGAAACATTAAATATGAAAAAAACAAGTAAAGTTTTAGGCGGAGCAATTGACCTTGCATTTGCTATTTTACGTTAGCGTATTAAAATTCAATTTTATAAAAAAATCAGCACCTACACGATTTTGTGTAGGTGCATTTTTATTGCCTGTTAAGTATTGCAAAATCTTTTGCGTTAACCGTATTGTCATTGTTAAAATCAAGAAGTGCCGAAACTGTTTCACCACTCTTTTTTGTATTAACAAATCTTGTATCCCAAAGCGATTTCACATAATTTAGCGGCAAGGTATATTCATTTCCTAAAGCCTCATAGCTTATTTTATTTGCGGAAATTGATGTGCACGTAATATTTGCACTTTCGACAAAGCTTAAACCGTTTGACTTTGCCCATTCGATTGCATAACTTGAAACAGGAGCAATTACAATTGAGCCGTCAAAATTGATATTGGCGGGTAAATTTTTGATTTTAGAGCCAAAATACCAAACAGCACCGTTTGCGCTTTCCATATAATCAAGCGATTTGACACTTGTTAAAAATACATATTCAAGTTTTGTGCATTTATACATAAACGGTGAATTTTCGCTGTTTGCGATTTCCTGTGCCATCGGTGCAAAAATATAAGAAAGCTGAGCCCTTTTGCCGAAAAGCATACTGCTTTGCATAGATGACGACCAAGTAATCGACGGCAAATTGACGCTTTTAGGAAGATACAAGCCCTCAAGTGAGGCGCAATCCGTAAAATATTCCTTAGATATATCGTCAAAAGCCTCAACACTTGGCATATTTATTTTTTGAAGCGAAACGCAATATGTAAATTCCTCCGGCATTATTTTTGTTACCAAAGGGATATTCACGCTGTATAAATCATCGCATCTGCTAAACACCGCATTTCCGATATAACTGCACTTTGGCAAATCAGCAGTTTTAATTGCCGATTTTGAAAAAGCATAGTTTAAAACACTTTCAACCTTGCTCATATTAACACTGTTTAGTGATTTGCAATTATAAAATGCAAAATCACCGATATATTTTAAATTCGGAGCAGTAACGCTGTTTAAAAACTGACATTCGCAAAACGTTCGTTCCAAACTTTCCGCCTTGTCAAGCCTTGCAACAACCACCTTACTGCCCTCAAATGCTGAGCTTCCTATAGTTGCATTGCGAAAATCTGCAGTTGAAAGAGAAGTAAATGCAAATGCGGCGGCGCCGATTTCGCTAACATTTTGGCTGAAATCTATACTTGTAAGCTTACTGCAATTTTTAAAGCATCTGTTGCCGATATGTTTCACGGCGGGAGTATCGACGGTGACAAGCGACGAGCAGTTTTCAAAAGCGCCGTTATCAAGGTTTGTTACACCATCGCCTGAAATTGACGAAAGCTTACTGTTTGCAAAAGCACTTACGCCTATCGAGGTGACACTGCAAGGCAAGGTTACGCTTTTTACATTTGAGCCGTTAAATACATTATCACCTATAGCCGTAACCGTTATGCCGTTTATTTGAGAAGGGATGATTATGCTTGTTTTATTTCCCTTATAACTTATAATTACACCGTCCTGCGTAATATCAAAATCATCGCCTTCACTTTCATAAACAAGTTCATAAGTAGATGCGACGTATTTGCTTTTCTTCATATTGTTATATGCAACGGCAATAACGTGCGTGCTTTCGTCAATATCAATAGGCTTTGTATATTCAAAACCGTTATTGGATGAGGGAACGGTGTTATCCGTCGTATACATTATTTTTTCATTGTTAGCTGCTTTTATTTCAAGCTTAAACGGCTCGTTATATTTTCCCTGCGGTGTGCCAAACGAAGGAGCAATCGCTTTTTCGCCGTAAATAAGACCCGAAAAATTAACTATTCCTGCACCGCACCATTCAACCTGATAATTTTTAATATAAACAGGTACCGCTTCATCGCATATTGTTTTTTTAATCTTATTGCAGTCAAGACCGCTCTTTTGCATTAAAATAGTTGCCGCAGCGGCAGATACGAAAGGAGCAGAAAACGACGTTCCGTTTTCATAAGAATATGTACCGTCAAGTTCGCAAGTATAAACTCCGACACCCGGAGCGGCAATATCAACGCACTTGCCGTAATTTGAGAAATCTGCCTTTTCATTCTTTTTATTAGAAGATGAAACAGTAATAACTTCGCCGATATTGGCAGGATAATAGTATTTGGCATTAACTGCGTTATTGCCTGCCGAGGTGATTATTGTAACACCTTTTGAGATCAAATTACGAGTTAAACTGTCACGGGTGACACTGCTTGAAATTGACTGAACGGAAAAGCTCATATTAATGATATCAGGCAATTTTTTCTCGCTCAAAATATAGTTAAGCGTTGCCACAATTTGAGAATTGGTACACTTGCCCTCTTTATCAAATGTTTTATAAGGCTTGATTTTAACGTTATCAAGCGTATTAAGCGCAATTACACCCGCCACACTCGTGCCGTGACCGCTGTCGTCTGACGAACTATTCATACTTCCTGAAGTGCTGAAATTTTTATTACACTCAATCAATCTGCCGTCAAAAGCCTTGTGAGCATCATTAATCCCCGTGTCCATAACCGCAACGGTAACATCATTATACGTTTTTCCGGTCGTGGCAAGATAATTCATTGTAACGTCCGACTGCGTGATTTGCGACGCCCATAAATCCTTTGTGCTTGGTGCTTTTTTGATTGCCTGAGTATAGGCAAAATCATCTCTGTCGCATGCAACACCGAGCTTTTCAATGCTGCTTTTCGCACTCTCTGCGCTCTCATAATCTTTAAATTGCATAACTTGAAAGCCATGCGCTTTAATTACCTTAACTGCACCATAGCTTTCCTTAATTTTATTTGAATTTACTATAAGTCTGTTTTGAGTATCCTGCCTGCTTTCGTATTGTTTAACAAGCACATTTACTTGTTCGGCAAATGAGTCAGCTTCTTTGAGCTTATAAATATTATTTATGTCAGGCGCAATTATCCCACAGATGCCGAAAAAAATTACAAAAGCCAAGACTAAACAAATAAGTCGTTTCATTTAAACCCCACTTGAATAAATATATTTTGCAATTTTTAAATAAATAATATTATGTTATTTATATGTATATTATACCATATTTTTTCAACATTTTCTATTACATATTGTTGATAATGTATATATTTTATCACAAATTCCGAAAAAAATAAGCGACTCAAACACAATTGTTCAAGTCGCTATATTAACAGTTTTAAAGTTTTTTCTTTTTCTTAGGATGCGATACCTTTTCTTCATAAACCTTCGTTACTTCTTCAACAGGCCCTTGAGAAATAATCTTGCCGTGGTCAAGAAGGATTGCCGTGTCGCAAATTGCCATAACCTGGTCAATACTGTGAGATACAAAAAGAACAGTTACTCCGCTTTCAAAAAGAGATTGAACTTTTGCAAGGCTCTTCTTTCTAAAACCTGCGTCACCGACTGAAAGAACTTCATCAAGAATGAGGACGTCAGGCTCAACAGCAGTTGCGATTGAAAATCCGAGACGTGCTCTCATACCGCTTGAATAGTTTTTAACCGGAACTTCAATAAAATCGCCGAGTTCGGAAAATTCAACAATTTCATCATACTTAGATTGAATAAAATCTCTTGAATAACCTAAGATAGCACCGTAAAGGAAAATATTTTCTCTTCCGGAATAATTGCCGTCAAAACCTGCGCCAAGTTCAAGAAGAGGAGCGATAACACCCTGCTTCTCAATTTTACCCTTAGTCGGTTTATAAACTCCTACAATTGTTTTTAAAAGGGTACTTTTGCCGGCACCGTTAAGGCCCATAATAGCAAGATGCTCGCCCTTTTTAACCTGAAAATTAATATCCTTTAAGGCATCAAACTTATTATATTCAAGCTTTCCCGTAATAAGCTTAATAGCGTATTCCTTAAGGTTGTCCACCTTTTCCTTATTAAGAATAAACGACATTGTAACGTTTTCTACATTAATTGCAACATCATTATCCATTTAAACACCACCCTATTATTCTTTGCGTAAAAATTAATTTTCACGCTTAAGCTTCCAGCTTATTGCGAGAAGCGCCAAAGATATCAAAAGAAGCACTGCGCCGCATGCGGCAATTGCACCGACAGCGGTATAAATATAATTATCAAGTGCGCTTTTGAGAAATGCAGGAAAAATATCTATAGATTTCACGCTCAAAATTATAACAGCAATTAACGAAACAATCAAGTCCCCAATTGAAGATGCGCAAAATGCCGCACCGAGACTTCTGATGCTTCTGTACTTAGTATTGCCTGTAAAATAAAGCATTGAGCCAAATACAAGAGTTAAGAAAATCGCAACAGCAAGAAAAATATCAGCCGCAATCTTGCCCATATTCATGGCTGTTTCAATTAGTTTTGTTTTAGGAAGTTTTAAAGAATTATCAATAAAGCTTCTTATTTTTTCAAGCTGTGCATTTTGAACGTCCTCATTTTTTTCAAATCCTGAGGCGCTGATTTGCTCCTCAAGCTCTGATTTTATATCGTTCATAAGAGAGTCAACGTCGGAAGAATATGACTTAGACGTATACCCTGCCTTAGCCCTAAACTGACCTGCTGCAAACGAGCTTATTATTTTCTCAGCCTTGACTTGCGTAATAACATTTGAAACATTACTGCTGTCAAGCCCGTTTTTGATAAAGCTGTCACTTGTATAATCAATTAAATCCTGCCTAAAGACCGACGTAACATTATAATCCGTAAATTGATTTTGAACTACGCTTCCGTTTAACAAAACAGCCTTTGTTACGCATGCCACGCTTAAAATTCCAAGCACAACAAACAGGCAAAATGCAAGAATATTTCTGCTTTTAAAATCATTTTTGGTGTCGTGGAGTTTTCTGCTCATTTCGCATTTACCTCCTCACCTGTTTTTTCGCAAATGACATAAAAGCACTTGCCGCTGTTTTCACCGTAATCGGAAAAAATACTGTATAAAATCAAGTTGTTTTTATAATCCTTAACTCTGCTGTCACCCTCGTCGCCGACAAAGACGTCAACAGCCTTATAGATTATTGTTTTATCAGCCGTTTTAACCTTAACTTTATCGCCCGACTCGACATATTTAAGCGATTTAAAATATGTTTCGTCATATCCGCCGATAAAGGTATTGGCATTATCGCCAAAAGTGTTTGCATTTTCATCAATCGAAACACCTGCGCCGTATCTGAGCGATACACGGTTAAGGCCGTAGTAAACAGGCGCCTCAATTCCTCTTTTTTCAACAATGATATCGGCAACAAAACTCCCATAATCAAGTTCTTTGCTGTCTAATGAAACATAAGTGTCTTGATTTGGATTAATTTGCAAATCCATTACGCTTTTTGGCATAGCCGACTCAAGCTTATGGACTGCATTACACGCAGTTTTATTAACACCGATAATTGCTCCCACAACAACAATCAATTCAACGCAAACAAATATAACTACCGTCTTTGCAAAATCGTTAGGCGATTTTCGACGGTGGGAATGCCTTTTTTTACTCTTCTCATTCTTATTTTCCATATATAAAGCTCCGATTAATCGTCAAATACAGCACCCTGTGCACCGCTTGTTACATGCTGAGCATAGCGCTTAAGATATCCTGTAAGATTTTGAACAGGAGGCTGCCACTTAGCCTTTCTTTGGGCTAATACTTCGTCTGAAACATTAACCTTAAGAACACGAGCAGGGATATCAATTTCAATCTCGTCGCCGTCCTCAACAAGAGCGATAGTTCCGCCCATAGCTGCCTCAGGACTTACGTGACCGATTGAAGCACCTCTTGTAGCGCCTGAGAAACGGCCGTCAGTAAGAAGCGCAACAGATGAGCCGAGGCCCATACCGATAATAGCAGATGTAGGAGAAAGCATTTCTCTCATACCCGGGCCGCCTTTAGGACCTTCATAACGAATAACTACAACGTCGCCTGCAACAACCTTGCCGCCTGTAATAGCGGCAATAGCTTCTTCTTCACTGTTGTAGCACTTAGCAGGGCCCTTATGCTGCATCATTTCAGGTGCAACAGCGCCTTTTTTAACTACTGCGCCGTCCTTTGCAAGGTTACCCGTAAGAACTGCGATACCGCCGTCAGCCGAGAACGGATTTTCAAGCTTACGAATGATTACTCCGTCAGCATCAGGTGCTTTTGCAATTCTGTCAGCAACAGTGCCGTTTACCGTAAGCGCATCTGTATTAATCATACCGCCTCTTGCAAGCTCCTTAACAACTGCCTGAATACCGCCAACGTCGTTGAGGTCTGTAATAAATACAGATGAAGCAGGGTTAAGCTTACAAATTTGAGGTGTTTTTCTGCCATAAGCATCAAGCTCGGCAAGGTCGATATCATGGCCTGCCGCATGAGCAATGGCAGTAAGGTGTAAAATTGTATTTGTTGAACAGCCGATAGCCATATCAGTACGCATAGCGTTTTCAATAGCCTTCTCTGTAATAATATCCGACGGCTTAATGTCCTCTTTAAGAAGGTCCATTACTCTTTCGCCTGCCTGCTTTGCAAGGCGGAGTCTTTCACTCATAACCGCAGGAATAGTACCTGAACCCGGAAGCGACATACCGATTGTTTCAGTAAGGCAATTCATTGAGTTTGCAGTATACATACCTGAGCACGAACCGCAGGTAGGGCAAGCGGTAAATGCGCAGGATTCAAGATTTTCATCGCTCATCTTACCTACAGCATTAGCGCCTACATATTCAAACTGCTCTGAAAGACCGATACGGTTTGTGGTTTCTGTGCTCTTACCGGGAAGCATAGGGCCGCCGCTGATAAAGATACAAGGCAAATTAAGCCTGCAAGCGGCAAGAAGCATACCGGGAACAATCTTGTCACAGTTAGGGATAAATACGATTGCATCAAGAGGGTGAGCTGTAAGCATAACCTCGATTGAGTCTGCAATAAGTTCTCTTGAGCAAAGCGAATATTTCATACCCTTATGGTTCATAGCAATACCGTCGCAAACGCCGATAGTATTAAATTCAAACGGAACACCGCCTGCGTTTCTGATACCTGCCTTAACCTGCTCTGCAATCTTGTCAAGGTGCATATGGCCGGGTATATAGTCGCTCTTAGAATTAACTACTGCGATAAAAGGTCTTTTCATTTCAAGCTCGTCAATACCAAGCGCTCTCAAAAGAGAACGGTGAGGCGCTCTTGAAGGACCTTCTTTAATTAAATCTGATCTCATTACAATACCTTCTTTTATATAAAATAGATTATTATAGTAAGTTATAACTTATAACATTATATTATTTTTGCCTACTAATTTCAACATATATTTTGTTAAATATAAAAAAGCCCTTGATAAGGGAGAAATACATTGACAAAATCACCACGCTATGCTACTATGACCTTATCAAACGAAAGGAAAGAAGTTATGCAGAAATTATATCGTGCAACAGCATATAAAGCATCCCATTCTGTTTGCATTGCAAACGGAGTTACTTTGTTGCACTCAATTTCGGTATAAAACTTTATTTATAATATAAAAGCCGTTGATGTGTAACAATCATTCGCATCAACGGCTTATTTTTTTGGAGGTATAAAAATGTCAAAAGAACCGATTTTAGAAACCGAAAGATTAATTTTACGCCCAATCACTCTTGATGATGCAAAGGCTTGCTTTTCATGGAACAGCGATGAAAGGGTCACAAAATATATGTCGTACCCTACGCTTACGGACATAAGCCAAACGATTGATTGGATAAAATCTACGCTTACAGACGAAAAGGAATATAATTTCGCATTTGTGCTTAAGAAAGAAAACAAGGTTATAGGTACAGGCTCGATAGGTCCGAGCAGTAAAATAGAGGGATATTGGGGTATGGGTTATAATTTACATTTCGACTATTGGCACAAGGGCTACTGCACCGAGGCTATGAAAGCAATTATCGACTACGTTCACAAAGAATTAGGCGTTAATAAAATTTGCTCATGCCATGCTGTTGATAACCCCCGTTCAGGTAAGGTAATGGAAAAATGCGGACTTAAATTTGACCACTATGACGAAATCACAAAATATGATAATAGTGCCACTTTTAAAGCAAAAGCGTATATGATGGAAATTGAAGATTAAATCAGAGTTTACAGTGATTAGTAGGCAGAAACAGGCGAATGATATTCGCCCCTACGGCAGTTTTTCTGATTTAGACAGTCTAAAATGGCAAGACTTTTGTAGGGGCGAACATTGTTCGCCTTTTCAATCCCTCAGCCGGTAATTGCACCGTTTTGCTGTTCAACAACACCTGTTTCAACGTTGGTTGAAACACCTTTTGACATAATGCCGCCGAATATCATCAAAATGATATTAAAAACAATTATAAGCTAACAGCATTTTATCTTTTTAACAGATTAAAGTCAACAATAAGTAACATTGCAAGTAAAAGCTAAGCGGACAATCCAAATGAGCTGTCCGCTTTAGTTTAATTATTTGTTAAGCTTAAAGGTCATATATACGGGGTTGTGATCAGAATACTTAAACTGAAGGTCATAAACATCGCTGTTTGTAACTGTAACATTGTCGGAAACTATAAATCCGTCAACCGTAAGTACAAACTGCTTGTCGTGATACGGACCGTCGGCATTTCTGCATGAGGGAATCGGATTTTTCTCATTGTAAGGAGCAACAATTTTGAGATTTGTTCCATCAAACAATTTTGAATCAACAGGTTGCGCCCAAGTATAATTTGTGCCGTCAATTCCGAAAATCTTGCCCGAATCGCCAAGCAAGTCCTTGTTGAAATCGCCGCCTGCGATACAGTAATTCCCTTTTTTATATTCCGCCTGCATATCACTTATAAGCATTTTAAGCTGATCGGTTGCGATTGTTCCGTCAGAGGTATATGCCGAGAGATGAAGCGTATAAAGCACAAGTTCTTTGCCGTTTTCAACAGTAATTCTCGAAACAGAATAGCAACGGTCAAGGTCAACGAATTTCATAAAACCGTTTTCAATCGGCAAGCTGCGTCTTAAACCGCTTTCAATATTGAACTTTGACAAGGTCAACATACCGGCATAGGATTTGCCGTGAGGCTTGGTAATAGGATAGAACAAATACGGACTGTCAAAGTTTACCGTGAACATTGAATCATATCCGTCAAGCTTACCTCTGAGCGCTTTTTCTTGGTCATAGTGATAACTGCGTGTTGCTTTCTTATCAACTTCCTCGATAAGAATAATATCGGGATTTTCGGATTTAAGGAAATCTCCTATTCCGTCAATTACGCTCTTAACCGACTCCTCGGAATTAGCACGGCTCTTTGTACCGCCGTCCATAAAGAAGCCAAAGTCGGGAGTATAAGCCGCAAAACCGATATTGTACGAAACGGCCTTATACTCTTGGTCAACAAGAGCAGACTCGCTCGTAACATCGTTTATCTGCAAAGCTTGATTGTCCTCAATTCTGTGGTAGTCAATCATGACATAAGCGACATATCCGCCTACAATCAAAACCGCCACAAGAAGAATAATCAAAATAATTTTTAGTACCTTTTTTGCCTTTACTGACACGTAACCACCCTTTTTCGTTATTTTATATAAAAACATCGATGAGATGATTAAAATTATAGCACTATTTCATATATTTTACAAGGCAAAAAACAAAACTGTAAATAAATTCTTTTACTCTACTTATTTAATTCAATTCAGAATAAAAACTTCAACTTTAGGAACCGTAATAATTCTATTCAAATTTTCTTCCTGATTCACTTCACTCTGCATGTACGGTCACCTCACTTTCCTTTTTTTTAGACATAAACCAATAAAATATAACACAAAATGCTAAAGCAAACACAACACCAAAAACATTTTGAATCACTCTAAGACTAACCGCTCCTTGTAGTCCATAAGTCTCTGCAGCAATGGCTAAAGCACCAAATGTGTTAAATACTGCCTGCCAGCCATATTGTGCTGAAAATCCTACACCGATTCCACCAAGAATTCCTATATATGCATAGATTGACGAAGGAAGCAGAAAATATA
>OGMW01000954.1_pt1 | contig 27981 bp, 24 predicted proteins | sample 1573281 | NCBI WGS metagenome assembly OGMW01 (sample SAMEA2581907, study PRJEB24529) | metagenome | biome: Human gut stool | place: China | collected 2011 | reverse complement strand
AGGCAGGCGTCGATCTTTTGCAAAAGCGCCCGTTCCCGCCGGATGCGCTGGGCGATGATGCCCTTTTTCTCCTGCAAAAACGCGGGCAGGTCCGCCTGGTAATCGTCGCTTTGCAGCACGTCCCGTATTTCAGCGATGGAAAAATCCAGCTCCCGCAGCAGGGCGATCAGCCGGCCCTTTTCATAATCGCCTTCGCTGTAATACCGGTAGCCGTTGCCGCCCCGGGCCGAGGGCGTCAGCAGCCCCTGTTCATCGTAATAGCGCAGCGCCTTTACCGTCATTCCCGCAATGCGGGAAAATTCGCCGATCCGATACAAATTCCATCACCCGCTTCCAGCGTACACCCTCCCCCGCGGTGGAGGGTCAAGCCTTTTTTGTATTTTGTTTGCGCGCCTTTTTTCCGCCCTGGCGGCGGCGCGTCATCCCCCTGGGGCACCGCTTTTTTTCTAGTATACCATATTGCGGCCCTCTTCCTTCCGGTGGCCGGGCGGCAGGCTTGCCGCAGGTGTTTTCCCCTGGGCGTTTCGTGACAATTTTGTCATTTTGCGCTCCTGTTTGTAACCATTTTGATATATATCTACAAATATTGCGAATTTTTGTGGAATATTTCGAAAAATGAAAGAAATCTGTAAGGAACAAAAGGGTGATAGTATGCTATAATACCCTAGTGTTCTGAGGAAACCGCCGCAGGCAACGGCAGTTCTCCGCCCTGTGCGGCGGCTCAACTTTCATTGCCTGTGCCGGTTTCACAACCTTGTGGAGGTGCGCGCCTGCGGGCCCGCGCCCCGCTCCAAAGGAGGTTTATGCATGGACTTATTTGCACAGCTCCGTCAGCACGCCCAGGTCCGCGGGGGGCAGCCCGCCGTCATCGCGTCCGACCGGTGCCTGACCTATGAGGAGCTGGATCGATATTCCAGCCGGCTGGCCGGCTGGCTGCTGGAACAATACGGCAGCGACCACACCCCCATCGTGGTATACGGCCACAAAAGCGCTTTCATGCTGGTGTGTTTTTTCGCCTGCGCCAAAGCGGGCCACGCCTATTGCCCGGTGGATCAGTCGCTGCCCCGCAGCCGGTTTGCGGATATCCTGGCCGCCGTGCAGCCGCCCGTGGTGCTGTGCACCCAGGACCCCGGTTTTGCCGTGCCCAACGCCGTGGGGGCCCAGGCCATCGCCGAAACAGCCTGCTCCCAGGGGCCTTTGGCCCCGCCGGAGGCGGCCCTGGCGCCGGGCGACACCTATTATATCATCTTCACCTCGGGCAGCACCGGCACGCCGAAGGGCGTGGAGATCCCGCGCCGCTGCCTGGAGAACTTTTTGGATTGGTCCAGCGGCCTGGCAGGCCCCATGGAGCAAAAAGCGGGCAAGGTCTTTTTAAACCAAGCCCCCTTCTCCTTCGATCTTTCGGTGCTGGACACCTATACCAGCCTCGACTGCGGCGGCACGCTGCGCACGCTGGACCGCAGCGTGCAGGATGACTACGCCGCCTTAATGGCCTTTTTAAAGGATTCCCGCGCCGCCTACTGGATCTCCACCCCTTCCTTCGCCGATATGTGCCTGGCGGAGGAGCAGTTCGGCCAAGGGCTGCTGCCCGAGCTGGAGGCCTTCCTGTTCTGCGGAGAAACGCTCAACTGCAGCACGGCGGATAAGCTGCTGCACCGCTTCCCCCGTGCCAAGGTCATCAACACCTACGGCCCCACGGAAAGCACGGTGGCCGTCACCGATGTGGAGATCACCCCCGCCCTGGCGGCCGGCCCGGCGGCGCTGCCCGTGGGGCGGCCCAAGCCCGGCACCCGGCTGGCCATCCTGGCGGAGAGCGGCGCGCCCCTGCCCGAGGGCGCGCACGGCGAAATCGTCATACTGGGCGACACCGTGGGGGCCGGCTACTTCCGCCGCCCCGACCTGACGGAGCGTGCCTTTTTCACACAGACTGAGGACGGACAGGCCCTGCGGGCCTACCGCACCGGCGACATCGGCTGGCTGCAGGGCGGCATGCTCTATTTCAGCGGCCGGGCCGACGGCCAGCTCAAGCTGCACGGCTACCGCATCGAGCTGGGCGATATTGAGGAGAATTTGATGCGCCTGCCGGGCATCGGCCGGGCGGTGGTGCTGCCCAGCATCCGCGAAGGCAAGGTGAAAAGCCTCACCGGCTATGTGGAGGGCCGCCCCGCAGGGGGTGACCGCCTGGCGGCGGTGCGGCAGATCAAGGACCAGCTGCGGCAGCTGCTGCCCGATTATATGGTGCCTAAAAAGATCGTCTTTTTGGACCGCCTTCCCGTGACGGCCAACGGCAAAACAGACCGCAAGGCCCTCAAGGAGCTGACCCAATGACGTTTTTCGGTGATTTTCTGTTTTTCGCCTGCATGGCGGTGGTGCTGGTGCCCGCCGTGGTGCTGGGCCTGCGGGGCAAGCGCCTGGGCCCCTATGGGCTCATCGCCTCCCTGGTGCTGATCCTGCTGGTGCTCAGCACCAACCTGCGCCAGCTGTGCTGGCTGGCCGGCTACATCCTGCTGGAGGTCACGCTGGTGCGCCTGTATCTGCATCTGCGCACCACAAAGGGCCGGGTGGGCTGGCAATACGCCCTGTTCCTCATCCTCTCCCTGCTGCCCGTGGCCCTGGCCAAGGTCAGCGAGGTGACGCCGCTGCACCTGTTCCAGTTCCTCGGCATCTCCTACCTGACCTTCCGCACCGCCCAGGTGATCATCGAGATGTACGACGGCGTGATCACCCAGCTCGACACAGTGGAATTCCTCAGCTTCCTGCTGTTTTTCCCCACGCTGAGCAGCGGGCCCATCGACCGCAGCCGCCGCTTCGGGCAGGATTACAACAAGACCTATACCCGGGATGAATACCTGAGCCTTGTGGGCGACGGCCTGGAAAAGATCCTGGTGGGCATGGCTTATAAATTCGTGTTCGCCGCCCTGGCCTATAAGCTGATGAACCTGGCGGACCCCAAGGTAAACGTGTGGATGGCCATCGGCTATGCCTATGCCTACGGCATTTATATGTTTTTCGATTTTGCCGGTTACAGCCGCATGGCCGTGGGCGTCAGCTACCTGCTGGGCGTGCGCACGCCGGACAACTTCGACAAGCCCTTTGTGAGCCACGATATGAAGGAATTCTGGAACCGCTGGCACATCACCCTTTCCCAGTGGTTCCGCGATTATCTGTTCTCCCGCTTCCTCATGCGGGGCATCAAGCAAAAGTGGTTCAAAAACAAGCTGCACGGCGCCTGCTGGGCCTTTTTGGTGGATATGTTCGTCATGGGCGCCTGGCACGGCCTTACGGTGTATTACCTGCTGTACGGCCTGTACCACGGCCTGCTGCTGGCGGGCACCGAGATCTATCAAAAAAAATCCAAATTCTATAAAAAGCACAAGCAGGACCGCTGGTATCAGGCGGCATCCTGGTTCGTCACACTCAATTTTGTCATGTTCGGCTTTTTGCTCTTCTCGGGCAAGCTGATCGGTTAACGGAGGGAACAACAATGGATATGGAAAAAAAAGTGCTGGACATTCTGTCTGAAATCTGCGAAGACGACTGCGTGCGCGACGATATGGACCTGCAGCTGTTTGAAAACGACCTGCTGGATTCCCTGGCCGTGGTGGAGCTGCTGGTGGCGCTGGAAGAGAGCTTCGGCATCGTGCTCTCCCCCTCGGAGATCACGCGGGACGATATCTGCACACCGGCCAAAATCATTGCGCTGGTGCGCGCGCGGGCATAACCTATGCGCAAAGTCGTGGCTTTTCTCACAGCCCTGGTGCTGTTTTTATCCACGGCGGTGGGGCTTCACTTCCTGGCTTCGGGCCATTTGGGGTACGACAACCCCAAGTTCGATGCCTGGGTCAACGACGATAAGCTGCTGTACGGCAAGGTCATCAGCAACAGCCTTACGGCCGATACCATCCCCGTGTTCGGCTCTTCCGAGTTCCGCCACGGCCGCGGCACGCCCTATCACCCGGCCAAGCTGCTGGCGGGCCAGCCCTTCCGGCTGATGCTCATCGGCGCCGGGTACTACCAGTCCCTTTACCACGCCACGGCCCTGGCGGCCATCGCGCCGGCCATGCAGCAAAAAAAGGCCGTGCTCTTCGTGTCCCCCCAGTGGTTCCGCCCCAGCGGCGTGCTGCCCGAGGTCTACTCCTCCCGCTTTTCGGAATACAACTTCTCCCAGATGCTGCAAAACCCGCAGCTCTCCGAGGAGACGAAACAATATATCATCGACCGCACCAACGAGCTGCTCAAGCCGGACCCCAAGGCGCTGGAGCGCACGCATCTCTACGAGCGGATGCAGGCGGGCCAGGCCAGCCTGTGGGACAAGATCCATTACCACGCCTGGAAGGTGTTTTACAACGAAAAAATGAGCATGGGCGTTGTGCTCAAGGCCATGTCCGCCGGCATCACCCGGCGCGGGCGCCCCCAGGAGCCCCGCCCCGAGCCCGATTGGCAGGCGGAGGCGCGTCGGGCCGATGAGGACGGCGCCAAGGCCAACACCACCAACCCCTACGGCATGGACGACAGTTTCTATTATCTCTATAAAAACACCATGCTGAAATCAAAAAAGGATTCCATGAAAGACGCGGATTACACGCAGTCGCCGGAATACGATGATCTGATCTGCTTTTTGAAGGTCTGCAAGGAAATGGGCATCAAGCCCCTGCTGGTGAGCGTGCCGGTCAACGGCCCCTGGTACGACTTTATGGGCTTCCCCAAGGAGAACCGCGACGCCTATTACCAAAAGATCCGCGATATCGCCGCGGAATACGGCGCCGAGCTGGCCGATTTTTCCGGCGATGAATATACACCGCATTTTTTTGAAGACAATACGCATATCGCAAGGAAAGGATGGGTGAGCGTAAATGAGAGCCTTTACCGCTTTGCAACAGAAGCTTAGCACCAGCCCGCGCGCCCGGTTTATTGCGGCGGTGGTCAGCTTTTATGTGCTGATGATGATCATATACGGCTATGTGATCCTGGCCAATCTGTCCGACGCACCACAGTTTGTTTACGCACAATTTTAAAACAGCCCCTGCAAAATCAATGATTTTGCAGGGACTTCTTTTTTATAATAGCGCACCTTCGGCGCAGCCAAAGCAAACACGTTCTTCACAAAATAACCGCCTTCAGGCCGGAAGGACTGAACTTGCCGCCGCCAAGCGCAGCGCCCGCGCTTCGAGCGGCTACCTTTTTATTGCATCCCGGGCTGCACACTATGCTTTGCCGTCCGGGGCCGGGCGCTGCCAAGGGCTCTCCCCTACGGCGCCGCAAGCGCGCCCTCACAGCGACCTTTCGCTCTCCCATCCCTTTTCCCATCCCGGGCCCCATCGCGCCTTACAGGGCCTTTCCTGCGCCCGTATCCGCATCCTGCAGCTCACCCAGCACAATGCCCATGTGCTGCAAGGTATCTTCCGGCCCCACGGCCACGTTGGGCACCGCCCGGTTGAGGGTTTGCAGCTTGCACACGCCCCGCCGATTGTAATACCGGCGCACGAAGCCTTCGCCGTTGAGGCAGAATACGCCCACCTCGCCATGGCACACATGGCCGCGGCGCACGGCCAGCAGCGTGCCCTCCTTCCACAGCGGCTCCATGGTGTCGCCGATCAGCTGAATGGCATAATCCGCCCGGCCGGCCAGCTCGTCCGCCACAACGGAAACGCGCCGTATGCGCAGGGAGCCGATATCCGCCGCCAGGCGCCCGGTGCCCGCCAGCGTATAACAGGGCAATACCATGGTGTTGCAGCGCCTCTCCCGGCGGCTGCCCATATCCAGGTAAGTCCGTATCAAATTCTTCACAACGCGCTCTTCCCGGCCGCCCAGTTGGCGGAAGGCGCGCACCAGCTCCCATTCATCCATCGATATGCTTTGCAGCACCCGGCTTTCCACCGCCACGCCGATGGCGTACTGAGGGCCCATCTGGGCGCCGTCGGCGGCAAAATAGCGGATGGGCACATTGAACAGCCGCGCCAGCTTTTCAATGGTTTGGATGCTGGGCTTTTTGGTGGCGCCGCAAAGGATCTTGTTCACCGTGCCCAGGGGCACACCCGCATATTCCGCCACCTGGGCCGCCGTCAGCCGGTTCTGCTTTTTCAAATAGTGGAGACGCTGGGCCAAAGTGAACCGGCCTTCCGGCTCTTCCGCATCAGAATTGACCAAATTTGATTGATTTTCGCACATCCGCCATCCATTTCCTTCCTTTGCATTGACAAAAAAACCCTGTGTTCTACAATGGTTGTTGCCGGCATACGTTGATGATGAACAATGATGTCTGAACAGGAGGTTGTGAACTTGCAAAATACCCTTTACGAATTGATCCCCAATAAGGACCGGACCGCCTACGGCATTTTGGCCCCGGACGGTATACAAACGCCCTATTTTTCGTGCAACACTGCACAGCTGCAGCAGATCGTCGATTGTTTCAACCGTGAAAAGCTGGAACCCATCCATTTCCGCGATGTCTGTGCCGACATTTTGTGGTCCGCGCTGCATGCGGAGTAGGGCCAAACGCCGCCTTTGCCCGGGCCGACACCGGGCCTATCCGCCCTTTAGTATAGCAGACCCCCGGGGTGAAGTCGATAGCACCGCTGCCCGCATCGCCTGTCCGCAGCCGGGCAGTAACCGGTTTTATTAGTAAATGAAATTCATTTATTTCTTGTAATATAGAGGGCCGCTGCCCGCCGCGGGCCCTCTCCATCGCGCGTACCGCGGAGCCGTCCCCCCCTTTGCGCTCCGCCTATAGCCCGCCGCCGGGGCATGGCGACTCCGCCCACATCCCATCCCCGGCCTATACGCCTTCCCTCACCGAAGCCCAATGGGTTTGCCGCAAACGGATTCTATGGGTAAAAAAAGCCCGCAAGCACAATGCTTGCGGGCTTTCTGTTGTGTCATTAGTACAAAATAGATTCAGCTAACAGTGTGCGTCCGGAAATTTTCCATCGCCACCCATTAACGCAACCATTTCTTCAATGCGTTCCAAGGGAAAAGGTGGGGCACTCAATGGCTGCATGGCAATGCTCATAAGCTTCATAGGGTTGTCATCAGCTGCTACGCGATTCGAAGACAGAGCTCCGCACCTGCGGCAGCGATGGATTATCGCCCATTCACCGCCTTTGCGAACCCAGACGGATACCGGATCCATAATTCCACCACAGTCTGCTTCACGATCTCCAGGTTCAATATCAAGATGCAAACTGGTAAGGCAATTTGGGCAATGGTTGCGATGCTCACTTCCAGCGTTTGCAGGAATTACCTCACGCCCACAGACCTTGCACTGGAAGGTATCATTGCAGCTATGTGTTTTATAATAACCTTTTGTATACTGTTTTCGCTTGTTCTCGCGATTCATCTATAAATTCCTCCAAAAAGTAGATTATTATCTTCTTGAGAGGAATGCGGATATTATTTGTCGCAAACCTCTCAGTTTGCAACAATCTCCTTATGCGTTATTGTTTTCAAAAAACAAATCTCCTTTTTATCACAATATCGTTTGTCAGTCAGTAGAAACTGCTCCAACATGGCAATTGTAACACGCAAATAAGTACTTGTAAAGTAGAAGACTTATTTAAAACACACAAAAGCATATAAAAAAGCGACTTGCCAAAGCAAGTCGCTTTTTTGCGAGCCCCGCCGTATAAAGATATCCTCAGATTTTTCAAATGGGATTTGAACCCCCATATCCATTTAAGAATACCGTTTCGCCCAGCAGTACAAACTCGCTTGTTGGTACTAATGTACCAGCAGGGAGTGCTTTTGTCAAACTGCAAAATCCTATGCATTCCATAAGCAAGATTAATCGAGTAACAGGCTGTATCAATAAAGAAATCGCATGAAGTGGTCATTTACGGCCTATATAAATTCAAATGAAGGATGCGAGCGGTGGCGATTGCCTTTTGGGTGGTCGCTCCAACAATCGCCTCCGCTGCTCGGTTTGGTGCAGATATGCACGCATCTTTACCAGGCGTTTTATGATTTTTTGAGCTGCTGAGATGAGAGGCTTGGAGCATTTTAAAGGTGCCATATTCGTAGAATTGGCGGCATTGCCAAACACATCGCCACAATCGGTGGTTTTATGCAGTTCACGCTGAACTTGCGGAGGATCTCCTTGGCGGGACGCCTCACAGGCTGTCACAAATGTCCCACACTGCGTTTGGGCGGTATCGGTGGTGTCTACAGCTTCCGCTGTATCAGCCTTGCCCACAACGGGGCAACAGTCGGGACACGCATCGGCAGCAACTTTTTCCGACTGTGCTATTTCAAATTCTCCATATTCAATCGCTCTCATGAGCGCCAGCTTGGAGAGCTTTTTCTCTATGCCGAGAGTAATATAAAAAGACCGCTGCGCATCTATGTCGCAGCAGTCTAAAATCACAGCGTTTTGTGTCCAGCCGAGAGTTTGTGCCTTGTGCATCAGCTCCGGCTGATTTTCATATGCGCGGTAAAAATCACGCATCCTGCGGAGGTTGCGCATGGAGAAGCCACCGAGCTGGGGCAGTTGTTCTGCAAGTAACTTTGCCAGATGTGCCACAAATGCCTTTTCGCCTTGCTGACAGATGCATTTGCCAATCAAGCTGTAAAGCGCCGTCAGTTGGGCATTGGTGGGCTCTGTATTTTGTGTGTAACAGATTTGAATGGCGGATATAATTTGTTCTGTATAAGTTGTGCTTTCGTTTTTCAGTGCTTTCATGGGGCTTCTCCTTTCCGGCTTGTAACAAGTCTGTTGTTTTATGTATCCGGCAGAAGTCCTGCCGGTTAATGTTTCTCTATTTTCTATTCCGAATGTTCCAACTCCGTTGGCGGCTTCACCGCCAGCCGTTTCAATATTTTTCGAGAAAGATACAGCCTGCCAACAGGCGTAAACAGCATATAGACGCCGCCGTGCTTTCCATTTGTATATTCCTTCAGCTCTGCAAAACCGCTGGTCACCATGAATGCATAAGGCATCAACAGTTTTTTCGGTGTGCGGTAGGCAAAGCCCATTTCCACCAGCAGATAGGTAAACAGCTTTTCAGGAATGCGCAGCTCCTTGGCGGTCTGACGGATATTGGTCAGCACATTGGTATCTACCAAGGCATTGTAATATTCCGCCTTTGGCTGCATATCGGTGAGCCTTGTTTCCAGTTGCTTCAGCTCATGGAACAGCTTCGCCGCAGCATTGGGGTTGGCTATAAGCTGTTCCAGCGTTTGCGGTGTGATGTATGCACCATGCTTGCGAATGGTGGGCAGTACGGTTTCCACCACCCATTGCTCAAACTGTTCAGCAGCCGGGAGCTTAGAGCGAAAAATCAGCCGATAGACGTCCGGCTCCGGAATAAAAAACAGCCACTGGATACCCCCATTTGTAAGGACTCGGCGTTTTACCGACCCCTTTGTATGCGTCCTTACCGCATCGGCAGTGCGCGAATAACCCAACGCTTTCGCTACATCAATGCCGCAGAAAAGGATTCGCCCATCGTCATCCACTGAGGTTCTGATTTTACCGAACTCACTGTTTTCAAAAATTTGCAGTTCCATATGGTTTTCCTCTTTTCTACAAAAGTAAAGGCAGAGCCAAAATCGGCTCTGCCTTGTGTGAATGCTGTTTTTATGTTCTATGAGGCTGTGTTCAGCTTTTTCACCTTGGGCAGGATACTTTGCTCGCATTTCAGTCCGCATTTAAAGGTGATTTCCAGCCTGTCCTCACCCATGACCTTGATGGTGTCAATAAGCTGTCGGACGAGGGTGTCGTTGTAGGTATCACTTTGCTCCGGTTCATTTTTGAGGATTTCGGTGATGACCGCCACCCGATTTTCGATGGTGCTTTCCGTGTTGCAGGACTGCTTATAGTCTGCCAGCATATCGCAGAGAGCTTTGATTTCATCCGACATGGCATGAAGCCGACCCTCATTTTCGCCCACAGTGTGATTGCCGATGCTCTGCGTGATCAGCTCCATGGTCTGTGCCTTCAGCTCTGCGATGCGGTTTTCAATCTGCTCCACATCCACATCACCCTTGGCATTGTCACGAAAGGTTTGGGTGAGCTGTGCGTCTTTGTTGTCGTGATGATGATTTCCATACCACCCTGACTCTTGTGTCGTTAATTGCCTGCATAATCGCTTGATGGAGACTGCTCTCGTCGATGGTCACTGAGTCCTTGCAGTATTTGGTGCCGTAGTCCAGACGGCTAATGCAGCGCCATACAATCTGCTTTTCTCCGCTGCGCTTGGTCCATGTTGTCCGTTTATAGGGTGTGAGGCATTCTCCGCAGATTAAAAGCTCGCTGAGTGCATATTTTCCGCTGTATTTACTCTGTTCGGTAATACTTGCCTTGGACACCTTGCGTTTACTGCCACGCCGTGACCGCTCTTGCTGAACTCTGTCATATACCTCTCGGCTGACGATGCCGGGGTGGTTATTTTTAATGAGGATTTTGGGCAGTTCACCGTTGTTTTTCTTCACCTTTTTGCTGATGGGGTCGGTGATGTAGGTTTTTTGCAGCAGTACATCGCCGCAGTAACGCTCATTTTGGAGGATACCTCTCAGGGTGCTTTCCGTCCATTCACCGCTTTTGGAGTGAGATTTGATGTTATCTGCGTAGAGGGCTTTGGAGATGGCTCCGATGCTTTCGCCAGCGAGGTAGGCGGTATAAATCCGCTTGATGATTTCCGCTTCCGCAGGGATGATCTCCGGCTGACCGTCCGCACCTTTTTTGTAGGCGTAGCATTTTTCGTATTGAAAGAACACCTTGCCCTCCTGCATCGACATGCGTTTGCCCATCTTGACATTCAGTGAGAGGGAGTTGAGTTCCTCTTGGGCGAGGCTGGCAAGGATGGTCAGCACCACCTCGCTGTTTTCCTCCAGCGTGTTGATATTTTCCTTTTCGAAGATAACACCCACACCCATTGCCTTGAGCTTTCGCACATAGCCGATGCTGTCCAGCGTATTTCGGGCGAAGCGGCTAATGGACTTGGTGATAATGAGGTCAATTTTGCCCTTTTTGCAGTGTCGAATCATCTTCATGAAATCGGGACGCTTTTCCGCCGAAGCCCCGGAGATACCCTCGTCCGCATATGTGCCTGCAAGCGTCCATTCGGGTGTGCGCATGATGAGGTCGGTGTAGTAGCTTTTTTGGGCGTGGAAGCTGGTGAGCTGTTCCTCAAAATCCGTGGACACGCGGCTGTAGGAGGCCACTCGCATTTGGCGGTTTCTTCGCCCTTGCAGCGACAGGCTCTCCGATGCCGGTATGACGATGATTTCTCTTTCTGCGTTACTCATGGTTTGGCACTCCTTTCTCCGCTGTGGGAAGCGGTATGGTTTGTCCGTTTTTAAGTACGAGGGCGGTTGCCGTAGTATGTGCAAGCTGTATCTGCGAGGTAATTTCCTTCAGCTTTTTGCTGTTAAGATGAGGGTTGGCAAGCTGTGCAATTTTTGCTTGCAGCTCTTTTCCACCGCAGTAGTCATCTTGGATGAGGGCGTATCTCTGTGTGGCAAGCGCCATGATGCTCTGCTGTATTTCTGTGAGGTCAGGCATCGGCTGGTTCAGTGCAAGGTCGATTTGGTTTTGCATCCGCACCACACCGAGGTCAATCTGCTTTTCAGTATCCTGCCGGGCGATCACAAGGTGCCTGTTTGCCGCAACGTAATTTTGCAGCTTTTCGATTCCTGCCAGCAGTTTTTCATCGGTCATTGCCACTGCGATATGTTTTCCATTATCAGAGCAGTACCAGCGTTCCACTCCGGAGGTTTTGAGCCGTCGTTTCACCTGTGCACCGCAGATACCGCAGGTAAACAGCGGCTTGAGCATCTTAATATCCGCTGATTCGGTATGTGTATAAGGCTTTGCCATCTGCTGTGCCGAATGGGAGAGGCTATTTTCGATGATGACAGGATATTTCTCTGTGCCAAGGTAGCTCTGATTTTGCAGGATGCGCGCCACCATATTTTTGTTCCACTTCGGCTTATCCGGCATATACCTCACACCCGCCTCGGTGAGCTGTTCTGCAATTTTCTTGTAGGACAGCCCCTCGGCATATCGGCTGTAAATTCTGCGGATGATTTCCGCCTCCTGCGGCTCTAAAACTGTTTTTCCGTTTTCGATTTTGTACCCATAGGGCAGGTATCTGTTTTGTGCCATATTGTCACAACCTTTCTGTCAGCACCAGACCATTGATTAATACGAAGTCCACCGTCTGCGTGTCGTATGCGATGATTTTTTCCACCAGCGCTTGGAGAAGGGAGGCATCCATACTGCTGATGTGGTCAGGGCCACTTTCCATGATCTCCACCAAATCCTCGGTTTTGTCCAGCACGCCGTCTGACTCCTGTTCCTCTAAAAGCCTTGCCTTTGCCACCTTGAGAGAGCGTATTTTGCGGTTTAGCTCATCGGTTTGGGATATAAAAAGAGCAGAATCAAGGATGCCTTTGGACAGTAGTCCATTCATCACATGATTCTGCTCGGAAAGCTCCGCTATTTGTTTGTTGAGGGTGCTGATTTCGGGATTGTTTCGGGTTTTTAGTTCCTGCAATTTTTCAAGCCCTGAGAGCATTGGCAGAAGGACAACGGCGTAATTTTGCTTGAGCTTGTTGTACAGTCTTACAAATGCTTCATGCACTGCATCTTCGGTGATACGCTCACCACTACAGTCATCCTTACTGTTGTCATGCTGGCGGCACACCCAATAGGGGATTTGGTTGGTGATTTTTCTGCGGTAAGCTGTGCCGCATTCACCGCATCTGATTTTGCGGCTGAGTGGGTACTCGCCACACTTGCTGCTCACCTGTTCGCCACGCTCTTTGAGCAGGATGTTCGCCAGTTCAAACGAAATGCGCTCTACAATTGGCTCATGGGTGTTCTTCACATAGTATTTGGGAAGCTCACCGTTGTTTTTTCTCTTGCGGTAAGGCAGAGCATCCTCGCTGTAGGTCTTTTGCAGGAGCATATCCCCGGCATAACGTTCGTTTTTAATCAGCTTGGAAATGGCTTGGTGCCGCCACTTCATTCTGCCATCTTTGAATGGGATCGCATCCTCCATCAGCCCTTGTGCGATGCGGGTGATACTGTTTCCGCCAAGATATTCTGTAAAAATCCTGCGGACAATCTCTGCCTCGGGCTCGTATACGGTAAGCTGATTCTCTATCAGCCGGTAGCCGTAGGGAGGATTGGAGGACACATAGCTTCCTTTTTCCATCCGCATTCGAGCGCCTTTTTTGCAGTTTTTTGAGATGCTCAAGGATTCCTCCTGCGCGAACAGGGAGTAAAGGGTCAGCAAGTTTTCGCTGGTGAGCGTTGCGGTATCAAGGCTTTCCTTTTCAAAGTAAACCGTTACGCCCATGTCCTTTAGCTCTCGGATGACGCGGATAGCATCCAGCGTATTTCTTGCGAAGCGGCTGGTGGACTTGGTAATGATGCGGTCGATTTTGCCCTTCTGACAGTCGGCCAGCATTCGTCCGAAATCATCTCGTTTGTCAGTAGACACGCCGGAGACCGCTTCGTCCGCATAAATCTCGGCAAGCTCCCAGCCACTGTTTTTCTCTATCAGCCGCTGGTAGTAGTTGACCTGGGCCGAGAAAGAGTTTAGCTGATCCGTGGAATCACTGCTCACACGGGCATATCCGGCTACCCGAAGTTTTTGCGGTATGACATCCGAAGTTGCCTTGATGCGTATAATTTCCCTTGGCGGGGTCAGGGCGCTGGAACCCTTTGTTATCAATGTATTCATGGCTTTTTGCCTCCTTTCTTAGTCACCAACACTACCACAACGAGAGTTCAAAAGCTATACCCAATCCTACCAAAGATAAATAAATGTGAGTTCATTTTGAGAAGCAATGCGCTGGGCTGTTTTATCCGCTTCCGTTCGGGTGATCACACCCTTTTGAAGCAGGGTGAAAAGCATCTCTACCATAACGGTAAACTGGTTTTGACTGATTCTTTCTGTCTGCATGATAACTGCTCCCTTCATCAAAGAAACGCCGGGGCAAGCCCGATGCTGATTTTAAGTGATTCATCTATTTGGACAAGTGTCCCGCCGTCGATGCTGCCCACATAATCTTGAAGTCTGCGGCGGTCGATGGTGCGTATCTGCTCCAGCAGCACCACAGAGCATTTGCTGATGCCCTCTACACCTGTGATTGGCACATGGGTGGGCAGCTCCTTTTTATGCTGGCTGGTGATGGCTGCAACGATAACGGTAGGGCTGTGCCGATTGCCAAGATTGTTTTGGATGATTAAAATAGGTCGCACACCGCCTTGTTCGCATCCCACCACAGGGCTTAAATCTGCGTAGTAGATATCGCCCCTCAGAATGGATTTTACTTGCTGTTTCAAATACACACCTCTTTTCCTGTACTCATTTTCTTAATGGCACAAACATACGAACCGCCCGCTTTCATAAAAATTGGGCAAAGCGATTCGCATGGCTTCTGACATTAAGTCATTTTTCTTTTCTGTGCTTAATTCGACACTACTTCCCAAGCACGAAATGGCGACAACCTAAACTGCGGCAGGCTACACCGCATCATGGGACTTTCACCCCCACCGGGATCTCCGCTGGCTGCCCTCCTTTGTTGCGACGGCTCGCGGCATTGCTGCCGCTTCAACGCTCGACTTTAGGACGGGACAGAAGTATCATTGTAGGCTGACGGGGTCACTGCGAGACAGGCTGCCACAGCCTGTTTTACGGTCGGATGGGTAACGCTTTGCACCTTATTTGGCCGTCTTTGATGGGCATAGGCAGAAAACAACACGAACAAATAAAAGTGATTTCGTTTTTTCTGCTTTATCCCACAGGTGGTCTTGGCGCATCCACCGAGGTCGCTGTTCCGCTCGTCACGGAACCGTCAGCTAACGTATTTAGGTCATCGGATATGAAATTTTCAAGGAACAGTGAGGGAAAGAGAAAAGAGCCCCTCACTGCGTAGGCAGCGAGAAGCCCTTTTCTATGCACTTATTTCGTTTTTTCTAAAAATTTTTTTATGCGAGACATTTGGCGAGAGAGTTTATACTGTTTTTCAAAGCCCATTCGAGTCAACTCAGACTGGCTATATCCCTCAATAGCTATCAAGGTCAGCAGTTCTAAATCATCAGCGGACAGCTTACGCAGCTTGTCTAAAAGCTGGCTGTCCTCGACTTCCTCAATCCAGCCGTATCGACCTCCGATCTGCGACTCGTCAAGGCTGATGGAGAAAGAAGCAAATTTCCGAATCAGTGAGGATTGGGTTTGTCCATCTTCGCTGTCAATTGCTTCTGCCGGAAGGCTCTGCGTGTGATTGATAAATCTGCGGCGGCTACAAAACCACTGCCAATCAAAATCATACAATGTCTGGATGTCTTGCTCTGACATACCGGCAGCCTCGTACTCTCTGCGAAGCTGTTCCCATTCTCGGTCAAATTCTCGTTTTTCCTTTGCATAATAAAATGCCATGTATGGTTCCTCCGTTTTCTGAAATTTTGATAGTGAGTCAAAATGTCAGAAGCGGAGGAGAGCGGCAGCGGGGCAAGCTGTCTAAGAACACAAAAAAGCGGCCGACCCTGTGCAAATGCACAAAGTCGGCCGCTCGGAATCCTTCATTAAGAAGTCCGTGACGGGATGGTCGGGGCGGAGGTTTCTCGCTCCGTTTGGCGCAGGGCGTTTTGGGCGCTCTGCGGGCAGACCGATACCGTCTTATCTGAAACATGGTGTGTCGTCCCGGAGCGATCAGACATCGGAACATCCTAATGCTATTACGGTTATCAGCCATAGCATCTACTCCTTTTCCGCCTTGCGACGGTGGGCACACCGGCAACAATCACGCTCCTTCTGCTTTTTTATGTTCTATCTGTTAAACCAGCAGTCAAGCGCAATATCGCTGTGCCGATTGCTTTTGCACAAACCGTTTCATTCGGTGCATACCGCTGAAACGGACATATTTAATTGAGTGCAAAAGACCAATCTGTTTCGGATATTGCTGCTTCCCGGCACAGTAAAAGCATCTCCACTGTGCCGCCACACTGCTGATTTTTAGTTTTCCTGCCTTGTATAAAGTGAGCTTAGATACTGCCAAAATGAGAACAACCATCTTTTCCACTCCTTTGTCTGTTAATTAAGCGATAAGTCTTTTGCATCCTCAAATTAACAGCCGCAGGTCGCACGGCGGTAGCCATGGCGGTCTCATGCTGGTCGCATGGGCAAAAAATCAGTCGTTTTATGTCGAAAATCTAAATAATTTTTTCAATTTTTCTTCCTGCTCCGGGGAGTAAAGTCCTTTTGTGTTGTAATAGTGCTGGCGTGCGGGTTCGGCTGCACTCATTCGGATCAGCGATTCCAGCAGATAAAAATTCAGCTCGTTGTCGTCGCTCTCAAATGTGAGTGCATAATCAGCAAGCCGATATACTTCAATGTGCATTCCTAAGTCGTGGTAAATCTGCCAGACACAGCTTTACCACGTCTAAAAACAAAAGGTGGTAGTAGCTGGCCTTGGGCATAAGCCACAGATCATGGTTGTGATTAGGCAGAAAGGTTCCCTTATACAGAGAAATCGCCAAGCGGTAATTCTCCATTTTTTCCTGTACGGTTTTTTGACCCTTCATTTCAGTGCAGAGCTTCTCCAGTAGTGCCACATCGGATTTAATAGCAAAGCTACGATTTAATTCATAGCCACCGCTGACGGATACGATTAAGGGGGTGTGCCCTATGCAGGAAAGTGCCTTGCGGCAACGGTAGACTACCCGCTTTACGGAAGCTCCCGGATTGTCTACAAGCTGATTTGGCCAAAGATAGTCCGCAATATCCCGCGCGGGCATAGTTCGTTTTTGGTTTACGTATAGGAATGTAATCAGTTTGCAGCACAGTGCGGATTTAATATCGTCCTCACACATTTGCCCTATGGATGTAATGACTTCCAACCCACCGAAGAAATTCAAAATAATCTCCTGCTCGGAAACTACGGGATAGGCACTGTACTTGAGTTGTGCAGCTTTTAGCAATTTCAGCTCGGTGAGCTCTGCAGCAACGGCATAGGAAAACGCTTGCAGCAAGCTGCTATATCGCTTAAATCTTTTGGGGTTATCCACGCAAATGTAGCCAGAGATTTTTTTGTTTAATGTCACCGCAAGCAGGCTGGTAATATCATATTGCTTTAAGAGCGCATATTCATCGGGTTCATGTGTGCGAATACTTTCGATGTCCTCCAAGATGACAGGTGTCTTATTGACGAAAGCAGTTCTCCACCGAGGCAACAGTTCCATTTCTATGTTTTGCAGGTCTGGGCTTTGCGGCAAAATTCCCTCGGCACACCATTCATAGGTATTTGTACCCACCCACAACTCCCAATCCGCTTCGATAATGTATGCTCGATCCGCTTGATAAAAGGCTGCCGCCCGTCTGAGCAACTCACACACTATATACGCTGAGTTGCCATTATCCAAAAGATCGCGCTCAATTTCTTGAATTTCTTGCTCAAAGGCTGCCAGATACGTTTCTGCCTCGGGTTGTTTATTAAATGCGTAATTCATTGTCATAAATTATTTTTCTCTCTTTCTTGATAAAAATGGGCAAAAAAGGGCGGTGGCTTTTAAGAAAGCCACCGCCCTTTTTTGTTGTAGCGCTTCGCACCACAGTTTGTATTTAGTTCTCCGGCACCTTCAGCACATCACCCGGATGGATAAGACTGAAAATACTCTTGTCGTTGATTCGTGCCAGCTCAAAGATGTTGCACTTGTACTTTGATGCAATGCTCCAGAAGCTGTCGCCCTTCTGCACGGTGTAGCTGCCGTAGGTCAGGTTCTTCGGCACATCGGCGGTCACGCCGTTTGCGTCGAAGGTATAGCTTGTGCCGTCAATGGTCTTGGTGCCGGTAACGGGTCTGCCGTTTTCGTAGAACATCCACTTGCCGGAATCGTTCATCATCCAGCCCCGCGCGTTGTCGGTGCTGATCACCAGTTCCACAAATCGCTTGAGGACTGCGGAAACCTCGGCTCTGGTGGCGGTGCCTTGCGGGTCAAACTTGTTGCCGTTTTTACCTGCAAGAACGCCTGCCATCTGCATGGATTTTACTGCGTCCTTGGCATAGCTGCCGATTTTTGCGTTATCCGCAAAGGTGTTTTCTGCATGAGCCTTGGGCAAATCAAAGCCGACGGCCTTGGCATAGTTCTGCATAATGACCGCCATCTGCTCACGGCTGATGGACTGGTCGGGAGCAAACTTTCCGCTTCCGGTGCCATTTACAATACCGTTTTTGCTTGCCCACTCAATGTAGCCAAGGTAATAGCTGCCGGTGGTGTAGCTGCTGACATCCGCTCCCGCCAGTCTGCCGAGGGCGGTGACGAACATTCCGCGGGTCATGGAGCTGTCCGGGGAGAATTTGTTATTGCCTGTGCCGTTTAGCAGACCACGAGCCGCCACAAACTCAATGTTCTCCTTTGCCCAATGGTTTGCAATGTCGGTAAAGGTGGTTTCTGTGGTGTCTGCCTTGTAGCCAACCGCAAACTTGGAGAAGTGGTCGGTGACAAAGCGCAATAATTTTGTTTCCGGGTCGTAGACCGAGTTTGCCAGCTCCTGTACCTTGCCGTTGCTGTCGATATAATAGGCAATGACATTGCCCGCCTTTTCGCCTGCACCCAGGGTGTATGGGATGGATACGGAAACCTTGCCTGTTCCAAAGCTTGTGATCTTGGCTCCGTTACTGGCGGTGATGCTCAAATCATAAACCGGACGATTGCCGACAACCGCCTTGGCCTCGGCGGAAAGGGTGGTGTTTGCCACCTTGGCAGCGGTCACAGTCACATCGCCGGCTGCCTGCTTCTGGATTTCCTTCATGGTTTCCAGATTAAGGGTGATGGTGGCAATGCCGCTGGTAATGCTGGTTTCCTTAACGCCCGCTTTTACCAGCGCGTCCACCGTTGCCTTGGGCAGATTGGCCGTCAAATTGGTTGCGCTGCCGGTGTCCGCCTTGATGGTGATGGTAATGCCGCTTTCGGTTTTGCCGTTCTTCTTTGCTTCCGCCTCTGCCTTGGCAATGGCATCCTTCACAGTGGATTCCGGCACCGTCACCGTTGCCGTGCCGCCGGAAATAGACGGCTTCACAGTGGCGGTCACCTCGGTTGCGGGCTTGGGATCTTCCGTGGTGGCAGGCGGGGTTGTTACCGTGGTGCTGCCACCGGAGCTGCTTCCGCCGCCACCGGAGGAAGGTCTATCGCTGACGGTCAGCGTTCCTGCCGTGTAGGTGATTTCGCTGTTGTAATTGTCTGTATTCGGCACAGCCGCTCCGCTTGCGATAATCGGATAGCTGCCCGCCTTGCTCATGTCCGGCGTACAGGTGAGGGTGGGCACGGCTTGCAGGCTTTCGCCGTTAGCAAGACCCGTAACCGTATAGGTCAGCGCGGGCTGTGCGTCACCCACATAGGCGCTCTTGTTGTCCGCCTGGATGGTGACGGTCGCCCTGTAAATGATAAAATTGAGACTGATGCTGCCGAAGTAGGTTGCGTCACTGTCGGGTACGGAAATGGTCACGGTGTATCTGCCCACATTCTTCGGTGCAGTGGTGCTGTTATAGCTCGTGCCATTGCGTCCCACATAGGTCACATTATAGCTGCCGGTAAATGCGCTGGTGGGTGTGCCGGTGTAGCCCTTTTGTCCATTGCCGTTATACACGCCATCCTGCGCTGTTACACCGCTGATGGTGACAGGTGTTTTGTCGGTGTAGCCCACCGCCACGGTGATGGTGCTGTTCTCATAATTGCCCATGCCGGTGACGCTGACCGTTACGGTATCGGCGGTATCATTCGTGGTGTTGTCCGCCACAAGGACAAGGGTTTTGCCGTCTGCGTCCATGGTGGCGCTGGTCAGGCCGTTGTAGGATGCTCCGCCTGTAATGGCAAAGGCGGGTGTGCCGCCCGGGATTGCCGGATAGCCGAAAACCTTGGTCATATCCAGTTTTACCGTGTAATTCGCCTGATTTTTCATAATTGTGGCGGTAGTGTTCAGCACAAATGCATCCGCTTTGTTCACCGTGAGGGTCACGTCAATATTCTCCACGGTGTTGTAGTTCTGCGTGTCGGCGGGGGTGAATTTCGCCTTGTGAGTCTGTGCGCCCACCTCGCCCACGTTCTTTGTGCCGTCCATCCAGCTAAAGCCTTCTCCTATCGTAATTTCCGAGAGGGTTTGACCGTACTTTGCGGTTAGGTTGGTGGGAACGGTGTAGGTCGGGTCACTTTTGGTGATGGTAAAGGTCTTTTCCACTCTGCCGGAATAGTTGCCCTTGCCTGTTAAGATAATCTTTGCCGTGCCTACGTTTGTGTTATCTTCGTATCTTACGGTATAGTCATTTGTCGTAATGATGCTGGGGTTTCCGTCCTCCACAGTGGGGACGGGTGTAATCGGGCTGCCGGTATACGACGAATAGACTGGGTCAATGCCAATTATCATTCTGTCGGCAAGGGGTTTTGCAGTAATGTCTCCGGTCACACCTGTCGGCTCAATAATATAATACCAATCTGACGCCGCACCGGCGGTGTCACAATAACCCACGGTGACCGGCTTGCCTGTGCCCACATTTGCATCGTCATAGATGATGAGGGCTGTGATGGAGGTAATCTCATCGTTTGGATTCACCTTATCCCCATCCGCAACAGACAAAGAAGCATATATTGTGTTGATTCCGTCATATACCTTTGTAATCTTCCCTACAACGTTGGCATGGATACCTTTCCTCTGGATCTCAACAACTGTGCTTGTGGTCAAGCTGCCGGTATAGCCGCTCGCCGTCACCTCCACGGCAATTTTTTTGTCCACTGCCACACCGGGTATTTTTAGGGTGTTGCTTGTGCCACTTTGCAATTCGCTTGTTCCGGCAAGCCACTTGTAGGAAAGCACAGCGCCGGACTGCTGCCCTGTTACAGTGGCCGTTATGGTGTCGCCGTATACAACGTTGCTCTCATTAATGTAAACGTTGCCCTCAAGACTTGCGGTAAACGCCTCATTGTGCTTGTAAATTGCTCCTGCCTCATAATTGGTGGTTTCCTTGATGCGAAGCTTGATTGTCCCCGCCACATTGCCCACGGAAATGGGGTTTGCACTCACATCTTTCCAAGTTGCTCCGCCGTCCATGCTGTATTCATAGGCGGTTACATCTGTGAAGCCTGTAACAGGCGTAAAGGTAAAGGTATCTGTCGTATCGTCCATAGCGCTAAAGGTGGGGGCTGGAACATTCTTTAATTTCAGAATATTGCCTGTAACACTAAGGTGGCTGAACAATGTTTCGTTCAGTTCAAAGTTGTTCATTGCCTCCGTCTTCTGGGGAACAATGGCGCCAAAGCCCACATACTTGTTGTATCCCGCATCCGAATCAGGCTGTTCTCCCGTATCTTCTGTTTTTAAATACTTTGCACCCACAACCGTGTAGTCTGTGCCGAAAAGGAGCGTATCGCCTGTCGGCAGGTTATGGAAGGTGATTTCCGTGACCGGGGCATCCGCTTTGCCGTCCCATACCTTGTCAGCAACTATGCCACCTTTAACAACCAACAGCAGCTTTGTAACTTGAAGGCTGCCACTTACTGCATTCGCAGCAAGGCTATAATAGTCTGCGCCCGTGCCGTTCAAGGCAACACTTGTTGCAGTAAAGGTTTTTTCTGCGCCAATATTTTTATTGTCTACTGTACCGCTTGCTGTGGCTGTTACAGTGTCACCAGTTAGAACACTGCTTTCACTAAGTGTTAATGGAACCGCAGTAAATGAGGTTGTGCCGTTATATTCTTTTGCTGCGCTTTCCGTCACTGTTGCAGCGGTGATTACTTTTGGATTCAGTGTAACAGTTATGCTGCCCTCGGCACTTGCCATATTGTCGTTGCCAACATATTTGGCGGTGATGGTGTTTACTCCAACAGTAAGTGCCTTGCCTGTGGTGTCATAGGTCATGGTGTAAACGCCTGCCACCTCATCCACGGGCTCGGTAATCTGCGTTTCGCCCACAAACAGCGCCATTTGGTTGGCGGCGGGTGCCGAACGCAGCAGGCTTGGGGCTGCGCCGGTGGCTGTTGGGGTCACCTTGACGGTGATGCCGTCTCCGTAGGCAAAGGTGTTGGCTTCGTTGCCCTTACTGTCATAGGCTTTTAAGTTGTTAAGTGCGGTGCCCGACTGCACGATGTTGAAGATTTTTTCAATAACAACACTGTCCTTGGTGTAGACAATCTTGTAATTACCTGCATCCTGAATTGTGGTAACGTCCTCCCATGTGCCGTCTACTCCTTGCTTCTGGTATTTGGAGGTATAAGCGCTAGTGTCCACAGTAAACACCTGACCTAAACTAGTAGGGTTGTTAATGGTTATCTCCGGCGTAATGGCACTGCCGGTAAACACTTGGTCCGAAATAGACTGAAGGTCATCCGCTGTGAACACGGTGGTTTTCAGTGTACCACCATCGTTTACCACAAGCTGGCTATTGTCCGTTGCCGCTGTCAGTGTACCGTTTAGGGTCAGGGTGTCTCCACTGCCCACCGTTAGGGTTTGGCCCTCTGGGATAACGGCACTGCCCTTGGATACCCAGTTGGTGGCATTGGGTTTATAAAGCAGGTTGTCAAAGCTGTCTATATTTATATCGCTGGTTACATGGGCAACATAGCCGTTTTTATCGCCATTCACTGTTCCCAAGCCCTCACCATCGACTGTGCAGTCCTCAGCTATGGTTGCTGTATGGCTGATGATGACGTTGGTGTCGCCGGTTACGGTGCTACCAGAACCACCGCCGCCGAGGACAGCGCCAGTTATGGTTGCTGTGCCGCTGATGGTTACATTGGTGTTCTTTCCTACGCTACCGCTACCGCCGCCGTAGACATTGGCTACTGTACCACCGCTGATGGTGACGTTGGTGTTCTTTCCTATGCTACCGCTACCGCTACCACCGCCGTAGACATTGGCTACGGTGCCGCCGCTGATTTCTACATTGGTGCTTCCGTTTACGGTGCTACTAGAGAAGCCACCGCCGCCGAAGACATAGGCTACGGTACCGCCGGTCATGGTGACGTTGGTGCCGGATACCGCTGTATCCTTTGCACTGCCGTAGATCCAGTATTTGGATAAATCCATTTGGGTCTGCTCAACTCCAGCTGTTGGGTCAAGGTCTAGGTAAACGTCATTTGTGCCATCGCTGTACTTAATTTTGCTAGTGCCTTCATCTGTTCCCGCCTCAATGGTGATAGGCGTACCATTTGCGTAGATGTGCGTTACCCCTGCTGGCTTCGTTTCCACCGTTGGCGGAACCTTTAGGGTATGGCTACCGTTTACTGTGCCGTTATTTTGAAGCCAGCCGCTGCCGTTTAGGGTGCCGCCCTCTGAGATGGCAACGGTGCCGTTGTTGACAAGCGTACCGTTCACGGTGAGGGTCACACCTGCTGGAACAGTTACTGTAGTTTCTACTGGAATGGTCAAGGTTTCCCCTGCGGGGATGGTGGATTCCATCGCAATATTGCCCTTTACCGCCCAGTTGGTAGCATCGGTTTTATAAAGCAGATTGGTAAAGCTGTCTGCATTCGCCTTGCCTACAAGGGCAACATAGCCGTTTTTGCTGCCGGTTACGGTTGCAAGGTATGTACTGCCGCCGTAGACAGCTCCACCTACGCTTGCCGTTTCACTGATGTTCACTGTGGTACTGCCGGTTGCTGCGCCATAACTGCCACCGTAGATATTGCCATTTATGCTTGCCGTACCGCTGATGTTCACTGTGGTACTGCCGGTTACTGCGCCAAAACCGCCACCGTAGATATCGCCACTTATGCTTGCCTTGCCGCTGATGTTCACTATGGTGTTGTTTCCTACGCTACCACTAGAACCGCTGCCGCCACAGACACCGTTAGTTATGTTCGCTATGCCACTGATGTTTACTGTAGTGTCGCCGGTTACTTCACCATTAAAGCCGCCGCCGCTGACACCGTCTACTGTACCGCCGGTCATAGTGACGCTGGTGCTGGCTACCTCTGTTTCCTTTGCACCGCCGTAGATATAGTAGTCATACAACTTATCACCATCTGCGCCGTTTGTGTTTACATAGGTTTTTGTTCCGCCGTTCATATACCACACAGATGTAGTGTCGTCGGTGGTTCCCTTCTCAACGGTGATAGGCGTACCGTTGGCGTAGATACTCTTTGTATCTTCTGTTATTTCCACCGTCGGTGTATCTACCACCGCGTTCAGCAGCATAGGCTGTGCCGCCTCCACATACACGGTGATTTGGGGCAGGCTTACCCCCTCCGCAAAGTCATATTTGCCCTTGTCGCTGTCCGAAAGCGCCGCCGTGTAGGTAAACTCGCCCTCGGCGTCGGTTTTCAGCTCCTTGTCGCTCTGCCAAGAGACGGAAAACTCCACCTGTTCGGAAACTACCTTTTCCACAAGGGTGGTTTCCGGGTCGCCGCTGTCCTGCACAGAGGAAGTACCCAAGGGATGGTCGGTTTCCCCGCTGTTGGCGACCTCTGCGTCGCTGCTGGTGGCAGGTTCCGCAGTCTCGGTTTCTTCCACATCCTCAGGCTTGCCGCTGTCCACCACCACTTCCTCGGTGGTGATGTATTCCACATTCGCCGTGATGGTGTCTGGGAAGGTCAGCGCATGGTCAATCGTGTCCTGATCCGCGTCCACGGGCAGGGTGTATTCTGTTTGCTCCAAGGCAGTAAAGTCTGTTATGGTCTTTGCCGCCGGTTCTGCGGTTTCTGCTGCAAACACGGTAGGTATGGCGGTTTGAAAAACCATAGCCACGGCCAACACCGTAGAGAGCAGCTTGTGTTTTGTTTGATTCATCTAAAAATTCCTCCTAAATTTTTTCAGGCAAAGAGATTTATCTGTGATAGAAGGCAAAGCCTTCTATCACAGGGGGTACCCCCTGTGAAAATTAATTTTGTTTTCCCGCACCTTTTCCACGGTTCAGGCTAACCCGCTATCCTTTTTCTGTGCTTCCATAGCTGTCGCAAACCTCCGCAATAATGGCAAGGCTTTTCGCCCCCACATCCCGAAGCTCTGACAGCTTTTTGGGTTCTTGCCCCAGCAAGCGACAAAGCTCCTCCATGGTTTCCACGCCGTTTCGGCGCAGAGCAAAGCAGGTTCGCCGCAGTTCTGTTGGGCTTCGGGACAGTTGCCCTTCACACCGTGTGAAATATTCCTTTACTTGCATTCTTCCGCCACCTTTCCACGCTTAGAACAGCACTTTATCATTTGTCAATACTATTTTATAAGAAAAATCACCCTTTTTCCAGTACGAAAACGGACCTGAAGCGTTACAAAACTCGTACTTGACAAATTGACTTTTATATGTATCTGTCGTATACTGGTGGGAAAGAGAGGAAGATGAAATGGAACAGTTACACATTGCTGTCTGCGAGGACAGCCCCGAAGAACAAGAAAGACTGCTTTGTCAGATCAAAGCCAGCGGCATTCCCACAGACTGCACCATCTTTGCACAGGGCGAGGCGCTTTTGCAGGACTATGCCGTGGGGAAATATGATCTGATTTTTATGGATATTTACATGGACGGTATGACAGGCATTGAAACAGTCACCGCTATTCGGAGAATAGATGAAGCGGTGCCTATCGCCTTTGTCACCACCAGCACCGACCACACCTTGGAGAGCTATCGGCTGGAGGCACTGAAATACATTGAAAAACCCGTGAAGGAAAAGGCGGTACGAGAGCTTTTGCAGCTTGCGCAGATGAAAAAAGAAAACACCCCACGACTACTGCTGAAAATTGGCGGCAAGGACTGCTCGGCGGCGTTTGACCGCATTTTATATTTGGAGCAAAGGGCACATACGCTGTTTGTGTTTCTCATTAGCGGCGAGGTCTTGCAGGCAAACGAGCGGCTGGAGCTGGTGGAACCGCAATTTGCATCCCAGCCCTTTTTTCGCTGTCACAAAAGCTATCTGGTGAACCTTGCCCATGTAAAGGCACTGGATACAGAGCTGATGGTGTTCTCCATGAAGGAGGGCGGGAATGTACATATCCGCAGGGAAAGCATGGGCAAATCCCGAAAAGCCTTTGAAGCCTATCTCTTTGACCGGGCAAGGAGGATGGGCGATGAATAGAAAAGGTTTACTTGGCATTTCCGTGGTAGTGGGTATCGTTTTTATTCTTACGCTGACGGCATTGCTTGCCGGTTCGGTACTTCGCTCTCCCGAGCGTACACCTACCCAGCCTATCACACGGCTTGCAGCGGTTACAGCAGAGCTTGATGGAGCAAAAGAGTCGGTCACTCTGCCCCACAGCTTTGGAAATTTAGCCGCCCGAACGCCGGTGACGCTCACCATGGCGTTCACTCCGCAAAAGGGGGATTGCCTTTATATCAAAAGCGTGTATGCGCCCCTTAAGGTATATGCCAATGATGCCTTACTTTTTGAATACGGACAGGAGGGCAGCTATCCCGCTTTTATGCAGGACCCTGCCACAGCGGTACGGTTTGTGCCCCTTGACAGCTTTGGTAAGACGGTTCAGCTACGGATGGAATATCTCTCTCCGGCAGCAAGGGACGTGCTTACCGTTCACCCGATCCTTTTGGGAACGCAGAGTGCTATTTTTGACGCGCTGTTTGCTCAAATGGGTGCGCCGTTTGTGTTCGCCCTCATTCAGCTTTTCAGCGGACTGCTGCTGGTGCTCATTGCCGTGCTGGTGATGCTGTTTGAAAAACGGGGCGTTGCCTTTTTGTGGCTGGGCGCCTTTGCTGTGGCAACAGGAAGCTGGGCGCTGGGAGAAAACAATTTGACAGGGCTTTTTATCTCCAATCCGACACTGCTTTACCTGATGGCATTTACCGGAATGATCAGCTTTGTCGTTCCACTGATTTATTTTGGGCTGACCATGGTGGAGTTCCACCACAAGCGGCTGCTGCTTGTTACCGCCTTGCTGGGCGGCGTTGCGGCGGTGGTTGGACTGCTGCTCCAGCTTACGGGACTTGTGTCCCTGTCACGGAGTATGTATGTTTACCATGTGCTGGTTCCCATTTCGCTCTGCGTCTTTGCGGCACTAATGCTGTATGAGGCAATTCACTACAAGAATAAATCCGCCATACGCTTTACGCTGCCAATGGGGGTGTTGGCACTGTCGGTGGTGTTGGAGCTACTCAATTATCAGGTGCGGTTCACCAATGTGCTGACCTCATTTTTTCAGCTTGGTGTGCTGCTGTTTATTTTGATTACCGGTGTTGTGGCGGGCTTTTTCGTGCGAGATGTCATCGGTCTGCGCAGTGAAAAGCAGCAGCTTGAGTTTGAGGTGAACCTGATGGAAGCACAGGTTTCCGAGCAGAAAAAGCACCACCAGCTTCTTTTGGAAAACGCACAGGCGGTAAAGGAGCAGCGGCATGATTTGCGCCATCAGCTTGCCGTTTTGCGCAGCTACAGCGAGGACGCAAGCAGTGAAAAGCTCACCGATTACATTGATACCTTGATTGCCGAGATTCCCACGGAGCAGGTTTCCTACTGCGAAAATGCAGCGGTAAACGCCATTGTCTCCCACTACGCCGCCCTTGCTGTAAAGAACAGCATTGAACTATCCGTCAAGCTGACGGTTCCTGAGCATACTGAGCAGATTACCGATTCCAGCCTTTGCGTTATTTTCGGCAATCTTTTGGAAAACGGTATCGAAGCCTGCAACCGCATGACGGAGGGAAAGAAATTTATCCGGCTGCACAGTCGATTGCAGTATGAGACACTGACCATCACCATGGACAACAGCTTTGACGGCGCGGTAAACAAGCAGGGCGAACGGTTTGTATCCAGCAAGCGAAATGAGCTGGGGACGGGGCTTGCCTCGGTTTCCGCCATGGCGAAAAAGCGGGGCGGCGGCACAAGCTTTGAAGCGGACGGACTGGTGTTTTTATCCTCGGTGTATGTGAGGATATAGATTTCAGCAAAAGAAAAATGACGTTACTCACACAAGTAGCGTCATTTTCTTTACCATTTTTCAGTTTTGGCGAGTTCCTGTTGGCATTCAAACTCCGCCTGCTGTTCCTCGGTCGCCCCTGTCACCACAGGTGAGCCGCAGTCGGGGCAGGAATCCGGTTCGTTCACGCACT
>OGMW01000937.1_pt1 | contig 28272 bp, 18 predicted proteins | sample 1573281 | NCBI WGS metagenome assembly OGMW01 (sample SAMEA2581907, study PRJEB24529) | metagenome | biome: Human gut stool | place: China | collected 2011 | reverse complement strand
CTGCATACCGCCATATTAAAAGACTAATCGCAGAAAAGAAGTTGCAAAACAAAGGGACTACCCACCAACCCATTTATACGCCCGTTCCGGGCAATTACAGGGTTTCGGTAGCTGTGAAATACAAAGAATAAGAATATAAAGGTAATGCAAAACAATAAATTATTTATATTTGTAGATACCATTGAGTAAAAACCAATTGTTTTTTTACTGGCGAGAAAAATACAAAGAGGTAGATTATATACTGAAAAAGAAAAGTCGTATAGTAACGATTAAAGTAAAAAGCAATAGCGAAACCTACAATGCAGGACTCAAAGAAATCAGAAAAATGTATCATCCATACGCAACAATGGTTGTTGGAGAGGGAGGTATGAAAGTAGAAGATTTTCTAAGTATCAACCCTGTTAAGTTATTTAAATGAAAGAGTGATGAAACCTCTCCTCCTTCACCCGCTTTCCCTTTCTGGATAAGGATTCCAGTGAAAAGGTGAAGGAGGTACCAAAAATACATTTTTCATTTGTAACTCCAATTTACGTATTAATACTATCTATCTTATATTACCCTAATTATTCGCATATACATTTCCTGCCCTATACACTTTCAATTATTTCTAGATTCAAGAAGTAATATATGTATAAAACAAAGGGTATCTCGCAAGACACCCTTATCAAACTTATCCTATTAAAAAAAATACTTATTTGTCATAATCGCGCCATTCCAAATCTTTCGTATAATCACCTAAGAACATTCCGCGCCATACGACTTTTTTACTTTCGGCCTCATACGAGCTAGCTACACCATCCAATTTAGAGGTTTTAAATTTCTGATCTCGTGTAGTTTCGGTTGGAAAAGAAACTCCCATCCATTCCAAAACAGCAGGCACTGGTAACACACTTTCCATCATTCTTCCATCAGTCAACATCGTCTGATATAGCGTATTAGGCATAGTCATATACCGTAATATATCACCTTCCTCTTTTTTAATATTGGTATAATAACTCTTACCATCGGCACCTACTATTTTCTTCCGCAAGCGAATACCCTCCGTCGGTATATCTCTATATTCATATTCAACCACTTCCTTACCATCTTCTCCTATTGACCGATTCTTCACAAAACGTTTCTTCACAGTCTTTATCTGATTGACTACGATTGAGTCATCCTGTATGTATAAACCATTATCTCCCTTATAGAATTGCCAATAGCCAATAAGATGCTGGTAATTAGGATCAGAAGAAGTCAACTTCAATTTATTACTATAATTTACAACCTCCTCTGGTGCAAACTCTTTATTCCAAATACGAATTTCAAGAATATAACGGCATGAGTTTCTCATTCCACCATTAATCTCCAAATTTGTATTATCTGTAAAATATTGCTTTTCCCAATCGACCTCTTTCTCTATAATGGTACCAGATGGCGTTTTCTTTATCCCGTCATAATAATTATACAAAGCAAGTTTTCCTCTCCGCTTGAAAATAGACTTTGTATATGGAGGAGTTATATTCCCCCATTGATCACCACCCACATAATTACCATTTTGGTCATATTCATTACCAGCCTCTTCCTTCTTCTCGATATATGCCTCTGAATTATAAAGTCTCATAGTAGAAGTCAACGTATGAACCATAGGATTCAGAAAATTAGCTGCTCCGTTTTGTGACATGGTTCCATCACTTTGTCCAAAAAAGGAAGCTGCTCCAGATGTATAAGTATGGTCTAACTTTACATACCAATTTCCTTTCTTAAGAATATTTATCCCATCCTGATTCCAGGGAACATAACTATGGCTATTAGAAGGTCTTGCCGCCATTATGAATTCAACAGTCATTCCACCATCTAATGAATCAGGTGAATAAATCTGGCGCATAGTCGCAATATCTTTCAAGTCTGGAGTACGAGTTATGGAATCAATAACTGTTCCATAAAATGACTGGTCAAAACACAAGACATCTTCTATTACTCCTGGATTCATCTCTTTCGACTGTGTAAAGTGATCATAATAAAAAACACCAAACATATTTCGTTCTTCCAAAGACATCCCTCCATAAGTACCATTAGCTGTTCCGCCATGATTAGAAGTGACAACTACCAACCAATCTTCGTAATAATAATTCGGACGTGCTCTAACAGCATCCAGCAACTGACCTATATAATCATCCATCTTCGACATAGCTTCCACATAAGCGGTATTTCCTGTATTCCATCCTCCTCCACTCACTGCAGCATCTAAAACACTTCGAAAAGAAAGATAAATTACCCGGTTATTTTCTTCATCAATATTTTGCAAAGCTTTACTCAATGTTTCCTCATCCGAAGTAGAGGTGATTGTAACGCTTGCTTCATCCAATAATTTATCATTCAGCGTTTTCCATGGCGTAATAGCTAATGTTTTCATTGATTTGTTATAATCAGTAATATACTGAAAAAAGCCAGGATAAGCCTTCAATGATTCATCAAAATCCGGATCAAACACTTGTTCCGACTGATAAGTATTATCCGACATTCCGTGTCTCAATGGTATATTGCCGGTCAACATTGAAGCAGATGCAATTGCATTTTCCGCTGTAGATGTATAGTTCTCTCCTTCCACATGCTCCGCTTCCATCCCATTCCAAGAATAACGACTGTGAGGAAGCATCCCCTTTATTGTTCCATTCTCGGGAAAAGCATTTTTTGCCAAATCTCCTCCTCCAGCACCATCGAGATTAATCCAAAGCACATACTTTTCAATAGAGGCACGGCTTGCTGTTTTGCCTTCCTCTTCCACTTCCATAGGCGTATCATATTTGGTACATGCAGTCAGTATACTTCCCAATACCATTACTACCAAGAAGCCACATTTCCATATCTGTTGTGTTTTCATATTTATCAATCCTCCTTAAAATAAAACGTTCCAAACTCTGCAATCTTCTGTATACGGTTCAGGTATTTGTTAGCAAATTCCGGACGGTTAGGTTTTTCATCAACCGGAAAATTTGCGGGACGGTCTTTTGCCACGTGACTATCTGTATCCATAATTAGACGGATTCCTGTCACCCCGCTCTGTCTTGCAAACTCTACATAGAATGTATTACGCCGATCCGGCCAAAACTGCTGCCCATTAACTTTACCTCCTTTCGGATCATCTTTTGAATCATAGACGCGTCTCCACTGAATATCTTTAATATTGGTATACAACGTATCTATATCATCATAACTCAACTGATCATTCGTTACCTCTACCATAATATGTTGAGGGTGAAAATCATATTTCTGATAATCCTTCACATCACCATTATAAATAGATGCTTCGGAATTATAATCACCAAACGCCACATAAACTCCATCTATATCTATTCCCACATTTCCTGGCTGAACCACTAGAGAATAAGGGTAATCAGGAGTCTTTGCTCCATAATATAACTTGTCTACTTTAAAAGCATATTTCTGCTCTCCATCAAACCACTTTACATCTGTATAAGGATCGTGATAAGAGGACCAGAGTGTACTAGGATCATTATCAAAAAGATTATAAGGTGAACAATACGCTTCATTATATTTATCAGGATTATCCTCCAAATTAGTCAAATGCTTGTTTCCAAAGAAATTATAGCTGTAATTTTTTGCCTTCAAATTGTCTTCTTCACCCGAATAAGCAACTACGGCCCAGTCAGAACGTAAATGCAGGTACGGATATTTCCCAGACAATGTTTGAAATGCCTTTCCATCAAATACTGCAGTTTCATTCTTCTTTAACGGATTATAATCCCATATACGTTTTTCCACATGCTTATACTTGGCAGCTTCTACACGCTGTGCATCTCCTACCATAATTCCCCAACGATCGAATAATTGAGAAAAGTCGCGTTCAAAATAAGTAGTCAAACAAGTTAGCATAGCATCCTGCATATTCAATCTTCGAGAGGCAGGCAATAGTTCACTTTGTTTTTTTAAAAAGCGATTGAGATAACCGAAGTACTTCCAACCATCTTTATCTGCATCAACTTGCTCATAACTCAATATGGCAGAAAAAAAAGAGAGTACAGCAGGCCAAGTCTGTGCACTTCCATAATCAGATTCCACAGATCCCCCCACATTCTTATTAAATATTTTACAACTATCAGCATTTGCAAAAGCCGCTAAATTTGTAAAGGCTGATGAAAGCAATTGATAAGAAGTACTAGCCATAACATTGGTTCCTTGTTTCTTACCTGAAAACAAATTAGAGGTATTTGTCTCTCCCCACCAACCATTTTTATATAGAAAATAATAATTAGGCATCAGTAAATACATATTCTTGAAATCTGACAAAGTAGTTGAAGGAAAATAAGTTGGGATATACATATCTGTCTGTATCCATCCCATAATGTGACAAATATTTATAGCATTCTGCTTAATCAGTTCGGGATCAGTAATAGCGTCAATCACCTCTTCAGAAGAGAGTAATTCCACATTTGTTGTACTGTAATATGAGAAACGTTCAGTCAATAAGTGCACATCCATCACCTCCCTGAACGGAAATCCTAATACAGGGAAGTCAGGATAGTTCTCTATATCTTCTCCGTCAAGCCCATAAAACTCGTTGTAACAAAGCATCCAATCGTTCCACAATCGAAGAGCCTCATCCATTTGAGTTACAAAGGTCTTACCCTGCTGTAATTTCTGCTTCATGTACTTCACGGGGACAGAAAAAGCCATCTGCTCTCCCCGCAATTCAATCCATGGTACTGTTGTCTCATTTATTTTCTGTATCCATTCGTCCGCATCAGTTTCTCCCTGTATATAATCAGGAGCTGCATATGCACCTTTTACTTTCACGGAAATCGTAGGAGCATCAGAATTGTTAGCTCCTGTACGCTTGATCCAAATATATCCACCGTAAGGATTACGAATCTCATTGGTCCCCTGAAACAATGGCATAGCTGATGTTATTTTTGCATCACGTTCCAAATAAGCTGTTCCTACTAAAGAAGAAAGATCACGTGTATGAACCCCTATCTGCACAATCAGCCCTTTCACATCATCATCCAACGTCAATGTTATTTTTTCACCTGCTCCTGCATACAATCCGGTACTATAAATAGCTGGTGCCACTGCTTTCAGGTTTACCTTATCCGACGCAACCGAATTGCGGGACAAATCTATATTCACAATAGCCTCATCAAGTCGTTTCTCCTTCAATGTATCCACTAATCCTGGAAAAGCACGTGCACGATCATAATGGCTGACATCAATACCTCCTCCTTCGTAATAATCACCTCCCGTTTCAGACACGTAATCATCCGTATTAGAGACAATTCCCTCAAAGTCTTTATCTTCGCACGCTATCGCTCCCCACACAAGTCCTATGGTCAGAAGCATATAAACTATCTTATCTTTCATTTTCTGTAAAATTTAAGCATTAATTGTTTTCATCCGAAAGTTGAGTATAAGTTAACTTCCAGGCCTTTCCTTCCATATTCCAATCCCATCGCACTGTCTTTCCAAGCCAAGAAAATATCTGACGAGAAACGTCTACCGTATTAAATGTTTTACTATAATATGTTATATCTGACTCGGGAATAGGATGCATACCTGAAGATACCTCACTACCCGATGTCCATGCATTAGCTACACCACGGTCTATAACAAAATCATCAGAATCATCATTTTCCTTATTATCTTTGGCATAATTCTTCATAATCGGTTCTAACTGATCTTCCTCTAAATCACAGGGCCAATATCCTACCAAGTTATCCCAAAGAGGATACGCATCCGCCAATTTATGAAGTTGATTCTTTCCGGCATATAATTCCACCTCTTCTGCAGTCAAAGCTTTATTGTAAATCTGGAGATTCGATACATACATATAATTCTTTGATTGCTGCCCTTTTGTATTCCTTTGAGTATTTTGAGAATCCCTGTTTTCTGTTCCTCCGATACGTAATGGCGCTTGTTTGGATGTTGCCAAACTAGGAGTCGCAGCATACCATTTTACCATATTAGCATTTGTCTGGCTACTAGAATTATTTAATTTTCCATCTAAATATATGGTCAACAATGTATTCACCTTTTTCTTGGGATCTGGTTCCAGCGTCAGTGTAACCACATGCCACTCTCTCCAATCAAGATCAAGAACGTTTTCGTTTTGAGTCTGGAATATTGCTCTTTTATCCCCAAAGCCAAAACAAATACGTCTATTACTATTATCTTGATTAAAATGAAAAAACCATCCATTAGCTTCTTTGTTATCTTCATTCATATCAGTACTCTTAGACATAATAACATATTTCTGGGATCCCAACGTACTAGCTCTCAAGAAAAACTGAATTGTAATAGGAGCTATTTCTTTTGTCGTTGGGTCAAAGACAAACTCTCCCATTTCCAAATTTCCCAATCGTGCTGATTCCGCATACGTTGTAGGATTCGGATATCGGTTATCATATGAATAAGCAGGAGTATAGAAAGTATAAGCTAACGCAGAATTACCCGGAGTGACCTGTACTGTGGATTCCAGATTAGGATTATACATCAATGTGAACGTATTTCTTGTTCTATCGTCGTAATGGGTAGCAGGGGATTCCATAGATGAACAACTTCCTCCATAATTAGAGGTTACTATAATCAGCCATCTTTCTCGGGTATAGCCGGGACGTTCTTTCAACGCATTCCAAAATTCTCCGATATAGCTATCCAATTTTCCAATAGCATTTGAAACATCCTCTGTCGGATCTCCATTATCCTTATAAAAAATTCCATCAGCCGCATCGACTACCCCTTTGAATTGTGCAACAACCAAATCGGATGTTTGCGGTAATTGCAGTTCTTCCAAAACATGTTCTTTAACAGCCTCATCCCCTCCTACTAATTCAGGAGCGTTCATATCATCCGAACTAAAAGCTGCATGAAACCGATTACTGGCTGCGTACATACTAACAGAAGCACCAGCATCTACCAGTCTTGACAAAAAGTTATCTACTGTTCCGGCCTGTTCTAATTGCGTTTCTGTCTTTATGCCATGTGCTGTATTGCCTGTCATTAAATTAGCCCATCCACGTGCTCCTGTCATTTGTTCATCATTGACCAATTTATTGGTTCCATCCGCCAATCCATAATCAGTATACATCGCATGAGCAATCATTGTTTTCAGATTGGGAGTTTTATCAGCATTTCTAGCAGACTGCACCGAGCGTCCGGCGGCACCATCCATCACTATAAGCAGTACATGTCCCGAGTCATAATTGGAACCTGATGCCGGGTAATTGTAGCGCAACGAATCTTCCATCGTGCCGTCACAACTCACGGCAGCCAGTAACAACATTCCCGTCATACACCTACACACCACTTTTCTTATTGTTTTGTAGTTCATTGTTTCCATCTTGTTTCTCTTCGTTTTAAGGTTACTCATTCATACGTATTTACCACATTCTTCACATCCACTTTCAACATCACAATATTATTCATTCGTTTACCATCAAAAGAAGTAAAGTCACCAGTCAACAATAGCCCGTTGGCATAATCTGATGTCAAGGAATATTGTGCATCATACAATTCACCATAGAATCTGCCAGGCACATTAAATTCTTGAATGGCATTACCTTTCATATCCAAAATCAAAAATCCCTGACGAGTAATTCCTGCATATTTATTAAATGTCCCGGAAATAACAAGATGTGGTTTATGTATGTCGGAATAAGGAGTCAAATCGACTATTTTTGCAAAATTAGGTCTTCCACCTTCCATTTTTTTCAATTCAAATTCCATATCAAAAGTACCATCTACATTTAATACAGCTAATCCAGGAACCGATTTTCCATTGAAAGTAGTAAAACCACCTACAATAACAATACGTTCTTGCGGTATTCCTTCTTCATCAGTGTAAGACGTATAAGTTATCTTAGTTATCTCTCCATCAGCACCAGCACCAACATTTGCACTAAAAACATCATCCACTACTCCATTCTTATCTAACTTTACAATATTATTTGCAGTTTTACCATCAAATGCAGTCAAATCACCAACAATAATGATTGACTCATCATTTGTCATACATGCATCCTTTATTTCTCCATTCGCTCCTGGCAATGCTTCCTCCGGAGTGACAATACTTCGGCGATACCCCAAATCCAAAGTTCCGTATTCATCCATCCTCATCACTGATTTAATCGCTGTATATATCTCTGCAGGTATAATGGCTTTACCGTCTGTGCTACAAGTCGTATTTTCATAGTCTATATGTACATGCCATCTGGAATTAGTAACAGCTATTATTTTTCCATCTGTTGTACTGAAAGCACGTATAATTCCATTTAACATATCTGTACCTCCATTGAAAACCGGAATATTTATCTCTTTCATATTACCATCAGGATCCGGGAATTTTCTTTTCTCCGTCATAACCGTCATATCATTATTCACTAAAAGCACATTCCTAAAACTAAACCCATCCAACGTTACTGAAGACCACCTTTCATAATCATTGAACCAACCATATAACAATGCTTTAGGTGATTCCTTATCTACTTTCCAAGAATCCATACCACTTAACTTAGCAGAATAAGAAGAAATCGTATTTCCATCATCAACATATATACGCCAATATATCCCATATTTAAGCGCAAACTTATTAGCTGTACCAAAATTTATCAGGCCCTTCTCATTATTAACCATCAAAAGTCCTGCATACGAGCTATTTTTACTTTGCTCGAAATCACCACACAAATAAAATTCTGTAGTTTGTTGGGTATTACCCGACCAAGGTACACAAGCAAAAATAGAACCGTGACTCGGACCAGTCTTATAAAACTCAAAACCCTGATCGACAGATACACTACCTGATACATTAAAATAAGGTCCGTAAAAGATCTGATTTTCCAAAACTAAATAAGTTGTTCCCGAACTTACATTTTCCGGTATAATAATGGTCAAGGTAGAATCAGTAGCAGCCGCAATTTCACACTGCTCATCGGATATATAAAACTCAAAATCGAATTTATTTTCAGCTTTATGAGAGTATTTAGCCAATCCAGCAGCTTTAAAGGTAACCTCCGCACCTGGTCCAGCAGTCTCTGGATCAGGCGTTTCCGAGAGCAACTTCACAGTTAGTGGTTCACGCCCGCCCGAATAAGGATTTTCTTTGATAGAATCTTCTTCGTCAGCATTACAACTGGCTACGGCCAATGACAAAGCAATCATACACAGTATCCCTATTGCTTTGCGCAGCTGCTCTCTGTTATTATCGCAATATCTTTTATTCATTATTCTTCATCTTTTAGTAAGTGTTCTTCATCTTCTTCTTTACCAACAGTCATCCGGTTCTTGTCTGGATAATCAATACCAGCCTCAAGTGCTTTTCTGTACAAGGCTGAGATACTAAATCCAAGGTAATGATCAAGCCTGATAACATGTACGATACCGTTATGAGGTTCTATATTACAAGATGACACATAAGCATATTCCGGATACCCAAAATCTTGATAGGCGTACATAATCTGTCTATAGCCTGCATATTTAATTCCATTCGCATCACCATAGCAAACTCCCATCGTCATCTTATAACTTTTATCATAAGTAAGATTAGTCTGTCCCGGATGCATGCTTATTGCTGTAGTATCTATCTGTGCAATATCATTCAATCGGTATTTACCCTCCATCACATACATACCGATAAGATCTTCCCAAACCTCGGATTTTACTTGTGAAAGGTCCGTGATCTGATCTTTCCCTTCATAATTATACAAATAATAGTTTAGACGATTAACGCTCTTATCAATGGAGAAATCTGTAGGAGCAAAAAAAGTAACCTCTTCATTACTCAAGATATCGTTCCATTTCGTCAATTTGATTACTTTTACCAAATCCTCAAACAAGTCGGGGCGAGACTCCAGATACTGCATTACATTTCCATCGAAATAAGGGTTACTAATTCCTCCGTCTACCAAGTAATCATCATTATTACAACTACTCATCAAAAGAGTAAGTAGTAATATGCATATTCCATAAACCGTTTTTCTTATATTTTTCATGACCTTCGTATTATATTTGCTCTTTTATCATAGTCATTATTCCCAATAAATATTCTTAGACATATAAGGATTATTATCCAGTGCACCTTTATAGATTGGCCATGTCCAAGAACCTTGTCGCAAATTTGCCATCGTCTCACGATGTCCGCTATCATCAGAGAACACTGCAAAAGAAGTATCTGCTATTTTCATTGTTCGTACCAGATCATAAAAATACTGCCCTTCTCCTAACAATTCGCGTACACGTTCCCAGTAAATAGAGGCATCCAAATCATCTTCCATTGTAAAATCAGGAGCTCCTGCCCGTTGTCTGATACGGTTAACCTCTTGTAATGCTTTCTCCACTTCTCCCAAATTATTGAGTGCTTCTGCATATAGTAAGATTACATCAGCAAGACGAAAAACAATATAATTACCCGCATTCGGGATAGTGCTGGATTTATATTCATCTGCATTCAACAACTTAATAATTTCTATCGGACGAATACTTGAACTTCCACCTGTTTCCTCTTCACGATATAAATAATTGAACCAATATTCCTTTCTCAAATCCTTTGTCTCTTTCGGATAAAGTTGGGTTAGAAAGGCCTCGCTATATGCAAATTCTGGTTTCGTCTGGTTTCGGACTTCATACACAACCTTCGTACACCACATATTATCTGTATTAAATATTTCGCCCATTGTAATATTCTGTGCTATTTCAAACAATCCCTCATTAGAGTCTCCCCTAAACACATTGGACATCTGTTCCATTGGCTGCAAGGAATAATATGTACCATCAATCCACGAATCGATTTCAGCCAAGCGCTTCACTTCACTATAATATGTATGAGCATTGTCTGCATCGAAAAAAGCCAGCCACATATTGATGTGCATCATTAATGCCAATACAGAACCACGATTAGCACGCCAACTCCCATTTCCATTTCGCCAACGCAGAATTTTTCCTTCCGGATCATTATCTAGAAATGTTTGCAAATCTACCAGACAGTTCTTAAGTACCACAGACTTATCAGTACGAGGTAATGGATTGGCAAAATAGGCTTCCGTATAATAGGGAACATCACCAAACATACGCACCATAAAAAAATAAGCCAAACTGCGTAAAAAACAACATTCCGCCCGATACAGTTCCACCTCTTCTCCTGATAGTCCCTGAATATTGGTAATTTCTTCCATCATGATATTGGCACCTTGCACAACTCTATACATGTTCTTCCAGTTATAAATAGCTCCACAGTCCTTCGAACTACCCTCTTCTTTACTATCCTTTACTCCCTTATAATCTTTCATATTGTTCTGAATCAAATACAGATAATTTTTTGTACTCTGCCCTGTAATAGGAGCACAACGTACATCTCCAGAATAAAGGAAAAAACCGCATGATGTAGTAGCCGTACGCAAACTTTGATATATACTAAGCATAAAAGCTTCAGCATTAGCTGGCGATCCACTCCAAAATTTATCTCCCGGCATCTTATCTTCATCATCCGTATCCAATTTGCATCCGCAAAACGTGGATGTAAAAATCAAAAGCAAACCTATTGATATATATTTTAACATAACCTTCTTTTTTATATTACTAATTATAAATTCAATGTCACACCGACTGTCCATGTACGAGGATTAGGATATCCTCCGGAGTTGTCCCGTCCTAAACCTGTCACATTCTCAGGGCTAATGCCCGAGTATTTGGAGAAAGTCCAAATGTTATTGACAGATGCCTTCAACGTAACACCACTTACCCGGAAAAAGCTTAACCACTCTTTAGGGAAACGATATGAAAAAGATACCGTATTCAGTTTGAAATAAGATCCGTCTTCTACGAAAAGAGTTTGCTCCTCTCTAAAAGGGTCAATAATCTTATTATGGATATAATTATATGGATTAGGATATTGGGCATTATAACGGTTATCTTCTGTCCAAAAATTATATCGTTCTATAGGAGCAAGTGCCGCATTACTGCGCAAATCACTTATATTTTTCTTTACAGGGCTACTATATGATTCAAAAGTTCTTGCTAACACAGTATTGATAATATCACGTCCAAACACAAACGAAGTATTTACGTGCATACTGAATTCTTTATAACTCAAATTAAAATAAAATCCTCCAGTTACTTTAGGACGGGCATTGGCAGCTACTACACGATCTTTCTCATCAATAACGTAGTCACCGTTGACATCTACCCAAATGGGGTCACCCGCTTTGAAATAAGCTTCTTCTGTATTATTTCGACCGATTTTAAGTCGCTTACCTGTCACCGGATTGACTGGTACATCCTCATCTGTAGCATATACTCCCTTATTTATATAAAGCAACATGGAAGTTGTGTTAGCTCCTAACCGGTTAGCAACCCATGCATCATTATTTAAAATCTGGCGGGCTTCATTTGGCAACTTAGTGATAACATCTCTATTGATTGCGAAATTTAATCCGCAAGTGAGATTCCATTTACTACGTAGAGGAAGAGGCCTTCCGGTCAATGCTACTTCCAAGCCATAGTTGACCAAACTTACTTCCGTACTTCGCATCTTATCAAATCCTGAATGATCGGGTAAATAAATATCACTCAATTGATTGTCTACTTGTTTATAGTAGGCATCAAGAGTTGCCCCCAATCGTCCATTGAATAATGAAAATCCATAACCCAAATTCCATGTAGTAGTTGTAATAGGATCCAATTGTGCATTGGGAAGCTTTGCAAAATCAATGGGGATATAAGACTGTCCATTATAAGTATTTTCAGCCTTGATATCGTATGTACCCCATACATCATAACGAGTGGCTTTATATTTCACTACCTGCCCCCAAGTTAGACGAATATTCATATTATCCAACCAACTTTCAAAGGGACGCATAAAATCTTCATAACCAATATTCCAGCGAAGTCCGATTCCGGGATTAAAATTCCATTTCGTTTTAGTACCATATACCGAACTAAGTTCCGGGCTAATAGAAGGCTCGACAATGTATTTATCTCCACCTGCCTTAAAGCTTTGTTTAGTTTTAATCTTGATACTCGGATTAAAAATCAACGAGAAAGTACTCTGATTCTCACTAACTGTAGCTTTTCCACTTGATTTACCATGTCCGACAGGACCAACAATATAATCATTGGGCAATCCGGTAAAAGTTATCGAATTACCTGTAGCTGTTCTTGAATCATAACGGATACCCGCAGTCAAATCTAAACCGATATACTTCAAATCAAAAGAGCGACTAGCATGGGTACTTACATAAATCTTTGAAGTATTGCTGCTATAATTATAGGCAATGGCCTGATAACCATTATTGGCTAGAATAGCAGGCGTAAACTTCTCCTGTTCACTCGCATCATATGAATAATTAAAAATACCTTTCCATTGTATCTTAAACGGAAGTTTATATCCCAGATTCACAGTAGCCGAATATCCGGATTTCACTGTTGAATTCGTAATGCCGAAGACCTGTAAAGCATCCATAGAGGCCGAATAAAGTGAAGGTGGAGGAAGCAATGAAGAAGCGTTTGCTGCACTAGCAACTCCAGATTGTGACACAGCATTCCCACTACCGGTACTATTGTCGGTGAAACTGACCTTCATGTCCACACCAATAGTAAACTTAGAGTTAGGTGATCTATAGTTCATGTTTCCAGTCAGAGCATAGCGATCGAAATCTGTATTTTTTACGATACCTTTTTCTGTATAATAGTTACCATTGATTTTATAATTGAACAAATCGCTTCCTCCCATAAAACTCAAGTTATGAGAGTGATTATAAGTAACCCGATAGAACTGTTCCTGCCAATCGGTATTATTATTAAAATAAGGGTTTAAACTATCAGAGACAGACGGCATGAACATAATATCCTGATAACCGTGATATATTTGCGACGTATCATTATTCAATATCTGCCATCGCAGAATATTCCGTTCTGCATTACCAATAGCCACTTCACGTAAACTGGGTGGTGTAGAAACCGTAAAGTTACCGGAATAGGTTACTTTGGGTTTGGATGAATTTCCTTTTTTAGTTGTTATCAAAATTACTCCATAAGCCCCTTTTGAGCCATAAAGTGATGTAGCAGCCGCATCTTTCAATATCTGTATATTATCGATATCTTACAATGCAATAGTAGAAAGCGGACTCACGCCTGAACCACTAATCAATCCTTCGGAGTTGTAATCACTTACATCATCCTGCGGAATATCATCAACCACGAATAAAGGAGCAGAAGAAGCCAAGTCCCATCCGGTTTCCTTATCACCCACAACCGAAATATCCGAAATACCACGAATATTGAATGTCCCCTGTGCTCCTGGTAATCCGTTATTCAACTGGACCTCCATACCAGCTACACGTCCTTGTAATAAACTCATCACATTGGAAACTGGTGTTTGTGCTAATTCATCCGCCTTGATTACCGTATGAGCTGAAGTTGCATTAGCCTTACTTACCTTACGATTACCTATAATAACAGTTTCCTCAATTTCATTGACATTTTCTTCCAAAAAAATACTAATGCCAGAAGCAGCTTTCCGCACCTTATATACAGTAGGTTTATATGACACATAGCTGAATACTAAATCGGAACCGACTGGAACCTTAATAGAGAAAGCTCCTTCCAAATCAGAAGCTGTACCGACAATTCTTTTTTTAGTCTTAGCGTCCTGACATATTATATTTACACCTGGAAATGTTTCTGTCTCTCCTATAGCTTTGTCATATACCGTTCCGCTGATAGTAACCTTTTCCGGCTGCTGCGCTACAGAATCCGCAACTATGGAAAACAGAAAAAACAAAAGTAAAGTATATCTATTTTTCATTATTATTCGCATTTAAGATTAATTGTTGATCTTAGCGTCTCCCAACATAGGCATCCCTTTGGAAAAATGAATAAACATGTCCCAATGTGCCTCTTTATAAATGGCAAACTCAAAAATAAAGTACCCTCTACGGCGAGTACCATATTTAGACATGTAACTCGTTGTAAACGTAACTCGTGCCTTTTCTCCTTTATCATCCGTGTAATTACTCTTTCCTGTAAACAATGGAAGCGGATAGGCCATATCATATACAACTTCTTTTTCATTTATATCCTTCAAAAAACCTGCCTGAAACAGATTATTCCATGAAGTCTCATTAAAACAGCGCGGGTCAATAACATTCCAAGATGGGTCATAGAAAGAAATGGAAAGCGAAGTCCCCTCTCCTGCATCCTTATTTTCTCTGAAATAAATATGGATATCAGCAGGTTTAATTATATAGGATATGGAAGAAGAACTGTTCTTATTCTCATAAGTCATTAACGAAGTAGAAGGTGACACAAACTCTGAAACAGGTAAACCTGTTTCAGAATCGTAAATAGAAGGTTCGAAGTCTACTTCCCGTTTAGGCATAAGCCGCATTCTTTTTATCGTTTTAAAGCCGCCCGAGTTGGCAATCTCCATATTAAAAATATACCCTGAATCGGGTTGACAACGTAGAATACCAGAATTCGCTTCTCCCCACATTACTATTTCTCCACTATGCTTAATTACATCGAATAACCGACGATATTCTGTTCCACGTTTAGCATTGATTTCCTCTATAGTTTTCTCCGTCCCCAGATATGGCTTTTTCCATACCCGCACCGGGTAATATTCCTCCAGTTCAGGAGCCGGTGTTCCATCATTATGCTTTATATCCGTAATGGAAAAAGTCAAAGGTAATGTAGAGTTGCCTGTATTGCAGATGTCTGTATAATATACAGTATGCCCCATTACAGGATCGAAAGATGTTCGTGTAAAATTGACATCCCGATCAAAAGCATCTTTCTCCTCTGGTAAATACTTGTCAATACAGCTTGCATTTATTATCAATAATGAACACAGTAAACCGTTCCACCCTAATTTATATATCTTTCTTCTATTTTTCATGACCTACATTTCTAAAATACTGAATAAATCGTCCAAATCCGAATTCGTGTTGCGGAAGCAAAACATGGATAATACCATTCTTTGCATATATGTCAGTCCACAACATTTTAGCGGACTCCCATTTTTCTTTCTCTAGTGTATTACGCATATCATAAATAGTAAGATCTTTCAGACCTCCGCCAACAAACCCGCTAGCAGGCAACCGCTGACAAGCAAGATTCATCCGGTAATTATGTAAACCTTGTATAATCTTTCCCTCCACATAAGAAAATCCGGAAAGTGTTTCTGTATCGTAAATGCCTGGTGTCATATAACGGCAAACCAACGAATCTAACCCATCCTTATAGATATAACTATCTGTCCATTTTTTCTCCGGATTCTTTTCATCTCTTCTCTCTATATCTTTACGATAGTTTAGCAACTTATTTAATGTTAGCTCTCCGGCAGCATATTTTTCCAACTCCGGAGTTTCTTCAGAGAAATCATCGGAATCTATCATCAATTCGTTCAACCGACGATAACGATTCAATTCTTGCAAAGCATACCGAAAACAAGAATCCGGAATCGCCATGAAAGTATACTGTCCAGCCTCATCTTGCAAACATCGTTTTAACTCGGAAAATTTCAATACCACCGGGCAGTCCGGTTCTTCATAATTCATTAAAAGCATCAATGAATCATAAGTCACTCCCAAATTAAGGTCGCCATGCTGTAAATATTCATAAATAGTACCATCAAATCTAGTCAGGCCTTGCGGCTGTAATCCTGAAATATCAGCATCTACCACAGAAGTATCCATACACGAAGAAAGTAACATTGCCCCCCATCCACATACAATAGTTAATAACCTGTTCATAGTATTTTGTATTTTCATCATTTCCAATATTCATTTTGTGTAATGGAAGGATTCTCTCTAATCACCTCTTCTGCTATAGGCCAATAAATACCTCCTTCATTAATCAACTTTATCATCGCATCATCATCTCCAACAGTCCGCGCTTCACGAATGCGGTCAAACCAACGATGTCCCTCCCCCATTAGTTCTCTACGACGCTCACGAAAGATTTCTTTTAACAATGCTTTCGCATCTCCTTTCAAATCTTTCAAATAAGACAAATTTCGCAAGTTACGAACTCCACGAAGCTCATTCAGACAATTTATTGCATCCTCCGAACGATTTAACATCACTAAAGCTTCGGCACGCAATAGCAAAATATCTTCTAAACGAGACCAAATGATAAACGAAGTAAAAACGCCCAAATCACCTGTATTATCTTTCCCTTCACGTACAACATTTATTTTTGAAAATATAGGATATTCTCTGGAAAGTCCTGTTACATAGTTAGAGTAATACTTCATCGGCTTCGACAACTCGTCATATCCGAAACGATTGTCTGTCGTGAATTGGCTCATAAACAGATTCTTTAAGGTATCTATCGGCACGTAAATCTCCGGTAACTGCTTTCTTATAATTGGTTCTGCTAACGTCCATGACTCCAAATGACCATCCGTTCCTGTTTCGTTTGCATTATCCGTACCATATCTATAACCAAAAGTAACCAAACGGGCAGCCTTATAATCATTACTATACTCCTGACTGAAAATTCCTGTCGGACTAACTAAATTGGCAATAGTGACATAATCAGGAGAGCCTTTAATATAAGTATCTATATTCTTGATCACATATGCAGTATATGCTTCTGCATCTACATAATTGGCTTTCCAAGCTTCCACATAAGCTAGCATAGCATACACAGAAAGACGATTAATAAGTAATCCTCGCCATGCACTAGTATCACCATCATAATACTTATCTGATGAAGATCCTAACTGCAAGGGTAGTAACTTAGCCACTGCCAGCAACTCACCCTCCACATAATTCAATACAATTTGTGCATCTGTTCGTTTCATTTCCGGAAACGAACCATTGTCATAAGACTGGGTAATCAACGGAACATCTCCCCACATCTGTATCATATAAAAATAGGCTAATGCCCTAAGAGCACGCACCTGCGCTACATCATATATATAGTTGGTTTCAGAATAAGCATCATCCTTATCCATCACTTTACCAGCATTCTCTATGAAAACACAGGAAGCATTAATCACTCTATAAAACCGATTCCAATTGGATATCTGGCGAATATTCTCATAAGGAGCATCTAAACGATTGTCACGAATAGCTTGCAAATCATCACGCATCCGTACAGAAAAATCACCTAAACGTAAATCACCGGCTGCCCAAAAAGTATTGTTTTCTCCTAACGCTGTGCGCATCAACCCATAAACACCGAACAAAGCAGCACGAGTATCCGTCAGCGAATTCCATTGTTGCTCTTGAGTAGCTACATGAAAAAATGCATCATCATTCTCCAACAAATCACTACATGACGAGAAGAACAGAACAGCAACAAGCGCTAATGGTTTTATCTTTTTTCTGATCCACAATATCTGATTCATATATAATTAATGTATTAGATTAGAAATTAAACTTCATTCCTACGATAACCGAACGAGAAAGTGGCTGACCATATCCTCTGTAATAACCATCCATATCTATCAACTCCGGATCATCACCGCTAAAACTGGTAAGGGTGAGTAAATTATTGCCAGTCACATAGAAATAGATATTTTCCAACTTATTTTTGGATACGACTTTTTTCTTTCCACCTCCTTTATAAGCCTTTTTTCTGATAGGCAATGTATATCCTAATGTTACTGAGCGTAATTTCAAATAAGAAAGTTTCTCCAAAAACAAGTCTTGCTCTGCACGATAAGGAGTCAAACCGCTCATTTGATTATATAAAGGATAATCATCCTTGTCATACGTACTTTGCCAGAAAAATATTTCACGCAGACCTTCAAGTGATGGTGTGTTCTCCAATGCAAGGAAATTATAACGTTGCGAGGAACGATAATTAATAGCATCATGTCCTAATGCAAAGAAAAGATTAATACCCAAGTCAAACTGACCTAGTCTGAAATTATTAACCAAACTTCCAGTTACGGGCGGTAGACTATGCCCTTTTAATATTTTATCATTTTCATTGATTTGGTTATCATTGTTCTGATCTTTCCATTTTGGATCATTCTTTGTAAATGCAATAGCCCCCATAGCAAGTTTCTTACCATTATGTACCGGAACCTCGGCATCAGAAGCATAAATTCCTTCATTTTGATAGAGCCAGAATTGATCAATGGCATGTCCCACTTTTAGCTTACGATTACCTATAACTAATTCTTTCAAATTTTCTGGCAATTGCAATAATTTATTCTTATTGTAAGCCAAGGAGAATGAAGCATCCCATGAGAAACCTTTAGTATTTTCAAAAGGTTTACCGGATAGAGTCATTTCCACTCCTGAATTACGAACTTTCATTCCATTGGCATACCTATATTTATATCCAAATTCTTCATTTACAGGAATAGTTGTAATCAAATCACAATCTGTATTATTATAATATTCTATGTCCAGAGAAAGACGTTTGTTGAAAAAAGAGGTATTCAAGCCTATGTTCCATTTATCCGAATAAGGCCATCCCAACCCATAACCAACCCAAGCTGTATTATAAGGGCGCGCTATCGTAGCATATCCATAATAGGAAGACATAACTGGTTGCCCGATACCGGTTAACTCTTCTCCCGTATATTGCGGTCCTGCAGCAAATCTGTTATTATCCTGATAACGTCCTATCCTGGCCCATGAACCACGTATCGCCAAATCAGATAGCTGTTTAATATCTTTCAATAACAGATCTTTCAAATTTAAACTTACACTAGCTGCCGGAGTAAATAACCAACGACTATCTTTCTGTACATTAGATGAACCATCAGCACGAAGCACAAGCTGGGCATCAAGCAGATTTCTATACCGATAGTCAATCGAAAACAATGTACTTACCATATTATTTTGCATTTTATCGACATATCGCTTCGTCTGCTTGAAACCACCGCCACTGGTAGTCGGTTTAGTATCATCATCTCCATCATAACCTTGCGTATAGTTATAATGCTGTACACTTTTCATTATAATTTCTTGCAAGCCCACTTTAAAAAAATGGCTTTTCCAAAAATCAAACTTATAATCAGCAGATGACTGCCAGATCAACCGACGGTTATATCCGGAATAATTGGATACATAATTCACTGATTCCATCAAAGCCATAGGCCAGAAGACATGACGTACATTGGTATTATAGTCTAACATCAAACGAGTATCTACATATAATCCACGCCAATTATAATTCACTCCCAAATAACCATTCAATAAATTGTTTAAGTTGTCATTCTTCTTATATTCCTCATAAACATCAAGATAAGAGCGATAGATAGAAGTAACAGGAGAAAGAGGAGTTGTCAAATCCGGTAAATACTCGATCTCTGCATAGCGATCACGCAAATTACGATTACCATCACGAGAGATACGTGAAAGATTAATCAGACAGGAAACTCCCAATTGCTCCATAAGCTTCATGTTCAAGGCAAAATTAGCAGTCAACTTATTAAACTTCGTTTCATCAGCTACCCCATTATTACCTGTATAACCCAGCATGAATATATAATTTGAAAAGCTACCACCGCTTCCCATGGAAGCACTAAAATTATAAAGAGGTGACATACTATAATAATCATCTGCCCATCCCGGCTCTCCAAAAAAATTCATATCACGGACATCTTGTATCCATGCTGGCATTTTGTTCAAATAAGCAGCACGTTGCTCCTTAGTGGTACAATAATCAGTAAAACGCATACGAAAAGCATAATCGTTGGCTGCATTTGTCATTTTTACATCTGACGGAGGGATGGCGATACCTCCATTAGCACGAACAAACATATTACTACCACCATAATAACCATCTTTCATGTTAACTAGAATCGCCCCATTAGCAGCAAGTGGTCCTAACTTCGCTAAGCGAGCCGCATCTTTTATTACTTCAATAGACTCCACATTATCCAGATTCAAACCGGACAATATATTAGTGGCCGTACCAATGGGATTTACTTCTGTCGATTTAATACCATATACAAAGGCGTCATTTGTTAATAGTGGGATGCCGTTAAGATAAACAACAGGTTGTGCAGAAGACATATCTCCTTTAGAAAAAACAGGAGAAGACAATCCACGAATCAACATATTCTGAATACTTCCCGGCTCACCTGTTGTTTCCTGTACATATACTCCAGGCAATGTACCTTTTAGGTATTGTTGTACAGAGATATAAGGAGAACATGACAACCGCCATAAATCAAGCGTGTCTTTAGAAGCGTAAACTACAGCATTTTCCTTCAAGGCATGTGCTGCACGAATAGAATCATACTCCTCTATTACTTTCCCGTTATTTTCATCCGGGGAAATACTATCATTCAGAAGAAAAAGGTGTCCACCACTTCGGACTGCCCTTATTTCATTTCCAAATCCCAACAAAGCTACAATAGCACAAAAACGAATTATTGCATTTCTCATCTGTTGATTAGATTTTAAAAGATATTATAAATTCAATTACCCAAACATTATATAATGAAAGCTCGATGCCACAAAGGAAAGTAAAATCCCATCAAACTATGTCCCACATTTGGTTCAAAAAGGTCTAAATTCAGACCTAATTACGGTTCAGATACCTCCAGAATGGCATATTACCAAAAATCATTCAGAAAGGTATAAATATAGTTCAAGCCATTACTGCAAGAATTACACTCATACCTTTTTCTTTCTTCTAATCTGATGGCATTAATGCTTTTATGATATGAACCAGTTCTCCATTTTCCGCTATACCTTCTATATTTAGGAAATAATTACCAGGTTGGTCAGAAGTATAAAAAGAGAAAGTTGCATTACCTTGCTCATCTGTCACTAATCTCGGACTCCAATAAAGAGTAGTACGCAAATCAGGTATTTCACCGTTTTTTTCAGCAGTCGTATCATATTTAGGTGAATAAAACTCTACTGGCTGTTGATAGCCCAAAGGATAGAATGTAGTATTCCGCATGTTCCGTTGCTGGATACCATCATAATATTTCGACCACCACCCCAAACAACGTGAATCAAAGTTATCCTTTGTAGTTACATTTAAAACTGCAATCTTTTTCTGGTTAAGGGGTATACGACAATAAGCCTGACACAAATCACGACCTGTATTTAAATAAAATTTTTCGCTCCACTTCAATGTCCCCTGCAACAAAGCGTTCGCCCGATTCCGATCAACATCTTTGACTAACACCATATTCTCCACATCACCTGGAGTGATCCAATTGACCAATATATCCGGCTTACAGAAATTATCATCAACAAACAACAATATCTGTTGGTCTCCATAATAAACCATATCTTCAACCAATTGAGAGGATCGGGAAGAATTACTTTCTACTGCATCTGACTCATATCCATTAAGCAACGATGTATCACGCACCGCTAATGTTTCGTCTGCCTTCAACCGAGTCTGCATAACATCTGCATCTTCAGCCAATGTAGAAATAGTCAGACCTTGAGATTTCAATAATGTACGCATATCTTTATAACGTACTATTTCTCTATCCGTAAACTTACTATAATCACGACTCCCCCATATCGGTGCCCTGACAATGACATCCTGCAACATAAAATGCAAATTATCCAAACGAGTAATCATCTCCATATCCTCTTTCTGTACATTGCATATAGAATCATCTTCTAACGGACTTTGGGGATAAAGAGGAATATTTTGAGGATACTCTCTATCAAAAAGTTCGATTTTTCCAGTCTCCTTCGCTTTCACTTGCACTGCGTTAATATGAAATCCACTGCCATCGACATAGGCTATACTATCGAAACAAAAGTAGCCATTCTTATCAGTTGAAGTAATTCGCTGGAAACCTTTCAAACTACCCGTACCAGAAATTGAAACAAGATGTTCATTACTTGATTTTATCAAAACCCCTCCAGCACTCACTGTACGTCCCTGTACTGCCATTTCACTATGTTTTTCCAAAATTGGTGTTTCATATTTTCCTTGAATAATTTCCGGTAACTTATATCGTCTCCAGCCTTGTGTCAACATTAGCAGATCTAAACTATTTCGAGCTATTGCACTTCCTTGTTTAAAATAAAATCCGGGGGACTGTATAGACCCCTTTAATTCAGAAGTCAATAACAGACGAGAAAGAATATTATAGCATGAATCTACTGGTGCAAATTTGCTATCGACTACTGATACTGAATAGATTCCTCTCAAAGGTCGTTGATCGGCATCTAAAAGATTGGTATTTATTGAAACTGCTTCCCGCTTCTGTGTAAGAGTACCATTAATTGTCAGATTACAAATAGTAGGAAGATAAGAATCTGAAAATGCAAGACGTTCACTTAACACCTTTCCATCTTTGTTTAACAGCAAAAACTGTACAACACCAGCTGGAAAATGTTGCTTGGGAAACAAATATTTTTTTTGAGGTTCTTTCCATTCCTCTGATGCAACAACAATTCCACGAACATGAGCCACTAAATAAAGAGGTTCCAAAGGTACTTCATCCACAGATAATAAAGAAACTCTGAAATTCTCCCGTTGTACGTCAACTCTCAATCCATACAATGCTCTCATATCAACAGAAGGTAACTTAAACTCTTTTCTCCGCCCAAATTCATCCACACATTTTGCTATATAAGACTTACCTGTTTCCGGAGTTAGAATAAACGATCCCATTCCTTCATAAAATGTACGAGTAGAAGTAACGACCTCTCCAGACTCATCCACAATATCTAATTGTACATCTGCTGCATTTCCTGTACAGCCCATCACTTTAAAAGCAATACGACAGGCTTGTCCGGCCAATAAGTATCCGCCTTCAGGATAAAATGTCATATCATAATCTTCATTTCGGGTAGAAATCGGCAGATACCGGCGATAGACATTATCATCTTTATCCTTCATTGACAAAAGCCATGATGTATTGCCTTTCCAATCTTTTTTACCCCATTCTACCATAAATCCATTTTTCATTTCCAACAGTTTCAATGAAATGTTCGACTGTCTATTAACCGACATAGTTGCCTGACTAAGAGACATAAGGGTATCACTGACAGTAAACTTAAAAGTCAAATCTGAAGACTTACTATTATTCTGCACAAGAGACTTCATCTTCACTTTATTCCATGAAACAGTCACTATCCGAATAGGACGTCTAAAAATACATTCACTTCCATTTTTCAACATATAACGGGAATAAGCACGCAACGTATAATCTCCATCAGGCAATTCACGAGCCAAGGATAGATAACCATGATAAACCCCATTGTCAGGACGTATCAATGCCCGAGAAACAATAGAATCCAAAGGACTTACTAATTCTACATATATATACTTGTCATATAAAGGTCTATGTAATGTAGCATCTACAATATAAGACCGAAACCACAAAGTATCCCCTGCCATATAGATGCCTTTATCAGTATGTAAATAAACTTTCTCTTGTGGAAATATACTTAATTGAGTTACGAAACGATTAGTCAATGAATCTTTATTAAACTTTTCAGTTTGTCCATACCCCTTCATTGTTCCTGTTACAAACAGGAATAATATTAATAGAATACAAATTTTCCTCATAATATGTATTTATTTAATTTATAAAAATGGGGAATCCATCATTTATGCCTTTTTCATCCATTCTCCACTGGTTAAACATCTTTTTTTTGTCCACCCATTTGTTCAATAAATCGACAAATGAATCCTGTTTCATCTCACTATCACTGAAATATCTAAAAGAATCGGGTATTTTCATCGATCCATACATAATTCCATTCCAAACGTCAGAACGAATTTTATTTCCTTCGAAACGAGGCTTCTTGATAGTGGTCAGCTTACAAGATTCTTCACTCCAGTAACATGCGGCTCCATCACGATTGATACGGTCAATAGTTGGTATTACCAAATTATCAGAATCGGCAAAATAAGCATATACACCTACCAACCCGTCAGTGACAACAGGATATCCTGTACGAATTTTTCCAGAACTATAATTATTAGCAAACACAACTTTCCATGTAGAGACCTGTATTGGATGCAGATTTATATGCCCCGCAATACCACCTGCCACATCTCTCGCCATGATAATTCCTGTATTATAACAATTAGCCACAGTATCATTGGGAAGTTCTTTTAATCCAGTATCTTTTATTGACTTTTGATAAGGTTCCGTAAATTCACCTATAATACCTCCTACATGTTCATAACGTCCGATAATCTCTCCCCTATTAAAAGAATTATAAATAGCCCCACCTTCAAAATAGCCAATAATTCCTCCAACACAACGGTGACCATAAACCTTGCCATAATTACTACTATAATACTCCCACTTTTTTAGACAACCGCATTCGTTAAAAGTATAGAAATTACTACCTTTGCGGCAAAAGAAGAAGATGCTTATGGGAAGAAAGAGCAAGTACACGGCAGTATTCAAGGCAAAGGTTGCCATTGAAGCCATCAAAGAAAAAGAGACTGTAGCCGTATTGGCCAAGCGTTATGACGTATCTCCTTCAAAGATTACGGAATGGAAGGACGAATTCCTTAGGAATGCCTCGCAGGCTTTTGAGAATCCTGCGGACAAGAGCCGTGAGATGAAGAAGATGAAGGCAGAGAACGACCGTCTGCTTCACAAGGTTGGCGAGCTTACGATAGCGAGCGATTTTTTTGCAAAAGCCTGCGAGGATGCAGGACTCAAAGTGAGATAATCGAGCTTGAGAAGTCGCGTCCCGCAGGCCTGTCAAGAAAGAAGTTCTGCGAGTATATGGAGATAAACCGCAGTACGCTGTACTATATGCCGAAAGGCGAATCAGAGGAGAATCTGGCCGTTATGCAGGCAATAGACAAGTTGTATTTCGATCATCCTACGGCTGGTGTCATCACGATGGTCGGACTTCTTGCCGGTCTTGGCTTCGCCGTGGGTGAGAAGCGCGTCCGCCGCCTTATGCGCAAGATGAACATCGTAGCCATCTACCCTCAGAAGTGCCTGTCCAAAGGCGGCAAGCCAAAGTACTTTCACCCGTATCTGTTGAGGCACATGACAATAGACCATCCCAACCAGGTGTGGAGTACGGACATATCCTACATACCCATGAAGCATGGTTTCATGTACCTGTATGCCGTCATAGACGTTTACAGTCGCTTTATAGTCGGCTGGAAGCTGAGCAACACGCTATCTGCCACGAACTGCTATGAGCTGGTCGAGGATTGCATAAGGATTTGGGGAGTTCCTGATATTATCAACTCAGACCAAGGCTCGCAGTACACAACAAAGAAATGGGAGGACTTGCTGACAAGCTACGGCATAAAGGTCAGCATGGACGGCAGAGGACGCTGTAAGGACAACATCTGGATAGAGCGGTTCTGGCGCACCATAAAGCAGGAATACGTCTACATCAATCCTGCCGATACAGTAGATGAGCTGCGCAGCGGAATCGACAAGTTCATCAGGTACTACAACTACAAGAGACCGCATCAGAGCCTGTCCATGTTGATGCCCGCGATGCAATATGGCATAGTGGCATAAAAAGTCGGATAATAGTTTTGCGGTATGGACAAATGTATGTAACTTTGCGATGACCCAAACAACAAAGTCTTGCTATCAAGCAAGCCAGAGCAAGGTAAGGGTGAGTTTCGGCTCTCCTTCCTTGTCCTGAATTATATTCTTAAACAAAAGTTAAACCCTGTCGAAAAGAAGGGAGTAGTATAGTTCATCACTACTTAAATTTTGATGCTTCATTAAATCTAACTCCAATAGCAAAACACAACCATCCTATATCAATGGCAAAATCTTTCTAACCTGCTTTTATTGGGTTTGCGTAAATTGTTATAAATGGCAGTAATCGTATTGTCTTAGTTAAAACACCTACTTTACATATAATTTTATTCATATCTAATTATAACTGTTTACTTTTTTTAAAAGAAAACTATGTTTTAAATAAGCAGACATTAAACTGCGATTATTAAAATGCATATATTGATAAAGAAGTCTATCTGTGGACTTAACAAATTTAGAAAAACACAAACATGGAAAAGAATAAAATGGGCATTTCGTTTTTTATTCCTCGCAAAATATTTGTCAGATTTGTTTTAGTGTTATGGCGTGTATTCATACACGCCTTTTTCGTTTCAATCATATCTTTTATTATTTTGAATTTACGTTGTACCAACGTCCACCGCAATATTTACATACGAAATAATTCTCCATGTTCATTACTCGAACTTTTTCTTCAACACATATATGACACATGCAAACATTGTGGTCGCCATCTGACACGGGTTCCTGAATTCTATCATATTCCCAAAGAGATAGTTTTCCTTTAACCGGTATTGGTTCAGGAAATAAGATAGGATTAGTCAATACCCAATTATACACACCTTTATCCGCCCAAATGGATGGGTGGTTTTGCACACAGTCTACAATCTCCACACTACCGATGATGGAACCAAAAGGAAGATCGTTGAAACATATACGACTCATAGGTGTATTAAGCACCTTTAATCTTTGATTTGGCTGTAAGCATCCAAATTTAGCAATATCACCCTTTGCGCTTGAATGTATCAGCACACGTCCACGGAAATTTGTTTGCCAACTCCGGTTCTCAATATTCTTGATACCGTGGACTATCAAAGAAGCCCACGGTTGCTTTATTGTTATTGCTTTCATTGTTAATTTTAAAGTTTGAGTTTTCTATATAATTACTATCTTTGCATAGAAATAAAAAATGATATTATGGAAATTGTATGTCCTAAATGCTTTTGTGAAAATGCATACTTTAATGGAGTATGTTATGAGTGTCCAGAATGTGGACATAGATGGCGTGCTTAATGAAGTAGAATGATTATCAAACTACTTCAAAAACAAGAATTTATCAAAAGTGGAATATATTAAATTCCACTTTTAATTTTTATTTCACCTCTCCTTTTAGTAATATAAATTAATTAATATGAGCTCAAATAGCATTATTAAGTTTTTTGAAAGTATTTCCAGTATTATTAGTATTTTATATGTGTTATTCAACAATCCAAAAGATGGAGTAAACCATCCCAATTCACATATAAATAAGTCTACAGGAAATCCCAAGATTCCATACTCGAAAACTACTGCTAATAATGAAGCTATTGATCGCACATTACAATCAGGAGAAGTATACACTCCATACAAATGTCCTAAATGTAGTAATTATCATATTGGACATGGGAATAATAAAGTCTTTTCTATTATTAACATTTTCGTATCATTAGTAACCATAATTTCTTCTATAATTAAACTTTTTAAACCTATCAAATAGTTTCCTTATTAAGTCAATCTAATAAATCTTCTTTGATTAGCTTCATATATGCCTTTTTATCAATCTTTATGCTCATATCTTATTGATTTATACAAAATCCTGTAATTGT
>OGMW01000911.1_pt1 | contig 28809 bp, 29 predicted proteins | sample 1573281 | NCBI WGS metagenome assembly OGMW01 (sample SAMEA2581907, study PRJEB24529) | metagenome | biome: Human gut stool | place: China | collected 2011 | reverse complement strand
GTTTTTCCGCCTCCGAATTTAATTTCATCTCCATAGGTGGTAAAATCTTTTTCCACTTCAACGACAAGGCTTGTATCTGCCAGTCTTACTTTATCGCCCACGGTCGGGCCGTACATCATTGCATATTTTTCACCGGAAATTTTTACGCTCATCTGCCATCCTCCTATACAAAACCTTTTAATGCTGCTTTTTCCATAGAAGCTTTTTTCGTGTCTTCTCCTGCTCTGGCTCTTGTCAGGTCATTTAATCCAAATACACGCTTTCTGCCGCCCATCTGTGTGAGCTGAACCTCTTTTTCTTCGCCCGGTTCAAAACGAACTGATGTTCCAGACGGAATATCCAGATGATATCCATAAGCTGTCTCACGGTCAAACGAAAGGCATTTATTTACTTCGAAAAAATGATAATGAGATCCCACCTGCACCGGGCGGTCTCCTTTATTCGCAACAAGAATTTTCACTGTGTTTTTTCCTTCGTTGAGTGTGATCTCTCTGTCTGCCGGAATAATTTCACCGATTTTCATGGTTTGTTGTCCTCCTTCTTCAAGATTCGCCCGCAGATCATCTGCGGGGATGCCTCCTGTCTACTGGATCGGATTATGTACCGTTACCAGCTTGGTTCCATCCGGAAAAGTTGCCTCTACCTGTACTTCTTCCAGCATATCTGCAACACCATCCATAACATCTTTTTTGGTAAGGATCTTCGTTCCAAGCTGCATCAGTTCCACAACCGTTTTTCCGTCACGTGCCAGTTCCAGAAGTTCCGAACTGATATAAGCAAGCGACTCTACATAATTCAGCTTCACGCCGCGTTCTTTTCTCTCTTTGGCAAGATTTCCCGCCATGTGAAGCATCAGTTTTTCCTGTTCCTTCGGGGTAAGTCTCATAGTAATCCTCCTGTTCGTTTATTTAGTAAGAATAAAATCAACATCAACAGTTCAGCCATGCAAGCTCGATTTGGCGATTCCATCGCCTTTTTCGCTGCTATCGCAGCTAAAATCTCGCTTTTGGCAGAGTGCCATATCAAAATACATAAAAATATTCATTTGCAAACTTGTTTGCATTCATATTTTTTTGCATTTTGTCACGGCTGAACTGTTACAAAAAAAGACGCAGACAATGGCTCCCTTTTACAGGCTCCATTGTCTGCGTCTTTATCCCTATGGATTTGCTATGCATTATAGCCGATTTTATTTTTTCCGTCAAGCAGTTTTTTGAAATATTTTTGCATTATTCGAATGTTTTTGCTGTTATTTTTCCTGGTTTCCTTCGTTTTCTGCATTATTTTGAACGTTTTGATAAACTTTTGCTTTATCAACACGATGGTCATCCATCTTCAGGACAACTACTTTCACGCCGTCACTTACAAAACTGTCCCCCTCTTTCGGGATCTGCCTCAGCTCTTCCATGATCCAGCCGCTCAAGGTATTGACATCCACCGCTTTCTCGATATCCAGCAGTTCAAATACTTTATCAATATTTGCCGATCCGCTCATCAGATATTCCCGGTCTGAAATTTTTTCGATTTCTTTGATGACACGGTCATGCTCATCCCAGATATCACCTACAAGCTCCTCTAAGATATTTTCCATGGTAACAATACCCTCTGTACCGCCAAACTCATCCACCACCACAGCAATAGTTTTTTTCTGCTGCATAAACAGCTTCATCAACTTATGTGCTGCCATTGTTTCGGGCACAATGGGCACCTCCTTTACATTATTCCGCCAATCAGCAGGATTACGGAACATTTCAGATGAATGAATATATCCTACTACATTATCAATATTTCCGTCATAGACTATAATCTTAGAAATACCGGACTCCACAAAAAGGCTCTTTAATTCTTCCAGAGAAGTCGTCAGATCCACAGCAACCACTTCTGTACGTGGTACAATGCAATCGCGTATTTTAATACTGGAGAAATCAAGTGCATTCTGAAATATCTTCACTTCGGTATCCAGCTCCTCTTCATCTTCGGCATTATCAATGCTGGTCTGAACAAAATAATCCAAATCCACTTTCCCAAAAGCTTTATCGGATGCCTCCTTGTTGATCTTCATCCCAAACATACGCAAAAAAAGATAAGACAGTCCCGAAGACAATTGAGATATCGGATATAAAATGACATAACAGATAAATAACGGGAAAGCACAGACTTTCAACACAAGATTGGGATTAATCTTGAATAAGGTTTTAGGAAGAAACTCACCTGTTACCAAGATAATAAGTGTGGAGATGACTGTTTGTAACAACACTTCCACAAAATCATTGGAGATTAAATCTCCCAGTAAATGCACTTTGATAATTTGCGCCATGAGGATACCATAAATAACCAGCGCAATATTATTACCTACCAGCATGGTAGATATAAAGTTATTTGAATTACGGAAGAAATAAGAAAGGATGCGTGAAGTCACACCGTCCTTACGTTCCATTTCAAAACGTAGTTTATCTACGGAAACAAAAGCAATCTCCATACCCGAAAAAAAGGCGGAGAATGCCATAGTAATCAATAAATAAATATAGGTATCCATAATTTATGGTTTGATACTATCGGTTCGCACACTTCCAGTTTGGACACTATCGGTTCGCAAGCTGTCTGCAGGCGCTGTGGCATCATCATCCACATAGAAAATGCCTTCCGGCTTTCTTATTGTATAAATAGTCATTTGTTCATTGGAGTCAAAGCCATGTCCCGTGATGATCCGGTCAGGCTGCTCAATACGGATAAACTGATCGGAATAGATAGTGTGTTTGTTCTGGTCCCAATATAACAGGTCAGTCTCAAACCTTTCACCTTTCAGATTCTGAATATCCACATTGCTCATCAGCTTCCACAGCTTTTGCTTCTCATAATAATACGCTGTATCTGCCTTTACACTCGCCTCCACATTGAATACTGAGTCGAATTTTTCCAGATAAACTCCTTTTTCGAATGCCCAATAGGGCGGATTTTTCCGGTCAAAGACCAGCCACTCTTCCGTATTGATACGATAGCGGGTGACACCGGAATCAGAGATCAAAGTCATGACTCCTTTCGTATCCATCACAGGCAATGAATCACGCTCTGTTATAGCATCTCCCATATCCTTATGACGTCCGGAACAGGCGGAAAATAAAAGAAGCATAACCACTGCCCCACAGGCAATGGTTATGCTCAAGCTTCTACAAAATAGAACGTTACTTCGTTTTGGTAACATATTTATATTTCTTATCGAACCGTTGTGCTTTCACCGATCCAGCCACCTATTGTAACGCGGTCCCCAGCTTTAATACCCAACATAAAGAGGTCTTCAGCTTTCGGTGTATAGCGTGCATACGTTGAAATCAATTCGTTTGCCTTATCAGCTACACTCGGATCTACGGCTTTAGCACGTTGCAACTTATCAATAACAACGAAGTATGTACACTTATTCAAAGCAGACTCGTCATTCCAGTTCGGGCTGGAAGCATAAAGCTGTGCAAGCAAGATATAAGCATCTCCAAAGTTTTCCTTGAAACCGATAGCTTTCTGCAAATAACTTCTGGCCTGTGACAACTTCTTACTATTGAACAAAGATGCAGCAACAATATAACATAACTGAGCCTTCTTTTCAGAGTCGCTTTCAAGACTCAATGCCTCATCAAAGTATTTGATAGCTGTATCAAAGTCACCTTTCTTATATGCCATATATCCACATCCTGTAGCAGCGTCAGCAGTAGGATTGATCTTATACATATAATAAGAAGCTTGGAAGTATGCTTCACTTTCAGTACATTTCATCATCTTCATGACAGCGATAGCCTTCTTCAAATAAGCAGAGTCCGTTTGATTGGCTTCAACTTTAGGACCATAAATACTTTGCAAAGATTCACAATCAGCAGTACCACTATTGATAAACATGGCTACAAGGTTATCTTTTACTTGTTGCAAAGCTTGTTTCTTAGCCGGATCATTTTCTGCAGCAATAGCAGCATCAACATATTCAGAGTCTGTCAGATAATCTTGGATAAATTGCTCCTTATGATTAGGATCAGCCTTCAACTTATTCAAAGACATATCCAGAAAATAGTGCAAGATAGGACTCTTGGAACCTTCTTTTTCTGCTTCAATAGACTCTTTCAACCATGCATAAGCCTGATTTACATCCAAATTAGGTGCATATGCAATATAACTAATAGCCTTACTTCCTTTCGTATCCCCTACAGTAGGTGTACCTTTCAAATGTTGGAAATTAGGTGTATATTGCATTCTCAGATCATATACTTCCATTAATTCATCAAAATACTTCTTGTAATCAGCAGAATTACGGTCTTTTATTTCATTTAAGAAAGCCGTCAATATTTTAATACCGTCATTAAAAGTATAAAATTTCAATGTCGGACATGCCTTCAGAACTTCTTTCCACGGCAAATAAGCATCCTTAAAGTTACCTGCTCTCACCGCTTCATGAGAAATACTACTGTTCTTATTACAATCTTCAGTCTGTGCGAAAGCGCTGGTTACTCCACCCGAAAGAAGCAAGACAGCTACAAGCGTTTTAATCTTCATTGTATTTAAATTTTAGTTGTTATATTGTCTATTTTTCAATTACTAATTACTGAACTTTACGTTTCCAGAACCATTGTTCATTGAATGTCACGCCAATACAAAGACGTAATGTATTCTCATTCAAAAATCTGCTTTCCGTACCTTGCATTCTCACATATTGTGCTGAAATACTCAATACAGAACGGCTACGCGGCAAAGGCAATCCAAAACCGGCAGTGACTCCATACTCATTCGCAGCACGTGCCCCATCTATCTTATAATAAGGTTTGGAATAATAAGCTCCCAAACGATATTTAATATGTGAAAGATAACTTCTTCCCAATAAATTAGGAACATACTCTGCACCCACAGCAATCTTGGCACGATTACAGAAAACATCCGAATTATTCATAAACGTCGTACTACTCCATTTCTGAAACATAACATCCGCACCCACTGTAAGGCGATTATCATATACATATGTCACACCGGCACCCAATGTCATAGGAATGCCCATTGTCAATATTGTATCTTTTTGCGTCGTAGTATACCCCGTCGAAGAATTACCCTTCTGGTTTTGTATATACGCGTCATTATTTAAATCATGTCCCGGTGAAAAAACGACACCTAACGTAGCAACATGCTTCTTGCTGAACTGGTGTGTATATTGTGCACCGAAATCAAGTTTATAGCTTGTAATTTCCATGCCCGTAACCGTAGTCAAAGGCATTACAGTCGAATTAGACGGAAATGACTGGCTACGGGTATGTGTGATATCTCCCCAAAGATACGAAAAATTCGCACCAACAGAAAGATTTTTAAATATTTTAAAACCCGCACCCAAATAAAGTTGGTGTAAACCACCTTCACCGGCATAAGTCGTACTGGCTGAATTCTCCGGATATTCCGTGTTTTCCTGATAACTAGCCATTGTATAACCAACGTTGGAATAAGGCAACAATCCTATACTCATAGCTCCCCATTTGGAAAGGCGGAACTGCATAGTGATATAGTCAAAACTGGAGTTCTTGGCATTCTTTTTAACAGTCCCATCACTGAAGTTGGTATTCTGCATGGAAATCCCCCCATCAAACATAAAAGTCAACGAATCGACCGCCGTATAGGATGCCGGATTCGCAAAATTAGTCTGATACTTGTCACGTAAGCCATAAGCAATGCCACCCATTGCCTTACTATTACCCGACCCTTGGTCTGCCAGCTGTCCGTATCCGTATCGTGTATAGGGAGAATTTGTATTATTTTGAGCGACCGTCGCCCCAGATAATATCGTGAGCAAAAGCACCAAAAGTGTTTGTCTAAATCTTGTCATTATTATAGTTTAAAATTCTATTTAATCCTTTCAACACTAAAAATCTGTCTGCAAAGATGATACTTTTTAAGTTTGTATCAAAAGAAAAATCATCCCCGCCCGTTAAAAAAACCAAAAGTTCAGGATATTTATGTTTCATAGCCATTATGTAACCCGAAATTTCATATTCCATACCTTTCAGCACCCCAGCGCGGATGGCAGTCTCAGTATCCTTTCCCATCGGGAGTTCACGCCCTTCACGCCGCACCAGCGGCAAACGTCCGGTAAACTGGTGAAGTGCACGAAAACGCATTTGCAAACCGGGTGAAATATTCCCGCCGTGATAGCGTCCTTCAGCATCCACAAATTCGTACGTAATGCATGTGCCGGCATCAATCACCAAGATATTTCTGCCAGGAAACTGTTCGTTAGCAGCTACTACAGCCGCCATACGGTCATAGCCCAATGTCTGAGGAGTCTCATACAGATTTTCCACCGGTAGTGGAGTCTTTTCATTCAGCCAGAGTACCGGTATAGGAAGTAATGCTAACTGCGCCAACACCTGTTCGCTCAAGTCTATTACGGTTGCAACAATCGCCTTTTCAAAGTGATATTTATGATAAATATCTTTCAGATGCTCCAAATTCTGTTTGGAGTCATATACCACTTCCAAAAGTGAAAAGCCGTCAAAGACAGCAACTTTTGCTACCGTATTTCCAATATCAATAACGAGATTCACTGAATACTGATTATTTTTCCGGGCGCAAAGATACTATTTTAATTGAATTGGTTTTCTTTTTTCTATCAATATTCATCATTAGCGTAAAGGAAGTCGAATGTAGCTTGATTATACTCGAATATTTCTTCCGGTTTAAAAAATCTTTTCAACTCCACTTCTGCAGCTTCAAGCGAATCGGAAGCGTGAACTATATTTTCCTGAAAGCTCATGCTGTAATCTCCGCGAATAGTGCCGGGAGCAGCCTTCCTTCCGTTGGTAGGACCTGTCAGTGTTCTTACGGCTTCAATCGCATCCACTCCCTCAAAACAACACACAATGACCGGGCATGCCATCATTGAATCCTTCACACGCTGAAAGAACGGCTTTGCACTTAAGTGGGCGTAATGCTCATTAAGTATTTCATCCGTCAGCTGCACCATCTTCATACCGGCTAGACGTAAGCCTTTACGTTCAAATCTATTTGTGATCTCACCTACCAAGCCTCTTTGCAGGGTGCATGGTTTCAAAATGACCAATGTTTTCTCCATCATAATATTCGATTCTTTTTTAAAAGTTATAAAACAACTCTTTTCCAAAAATACGACTTTTCCCTGAAATAAGCTCTTCGTTGAGTCTTTTTTATGTGAATTAGAGGCAAAAAGGATAAATAAGCAATTACTTAATCATAGAATTCAAAAGATTAATATTCTTACTAACTCAACATTGAATTACATAAATTACACCACATAACACCCAAAGAAGTAATATAACAAAGGACAGCAACATCCTTTTCCAATTATCTTTCACCCAGTTCATATCAGTACTAACACAAAGAAATAGAAGCAACATGCCGCCGATGGGGAAATATATCATTTGAAGCACTATTATCAGGACAACTGTCATCGCCAGACTCATATCAATAGATAAAACGACTAATACCAACACAAGAAACAGTGCAATATAACCAAACACACTCTTGATAAATATTATAAATGGATTACTTCTTATTTTTCCAAACGTAACAAACAAGACTAAAAGTAAAACTGGAATCAGATTTACAATAGCCACAATCCAATAAATATTTGCCTCAATAAAGTGTGACATAATTAAAAACACTTATCTTGATATAACCGAATCTAACATTTAGCAAAACAAAGCAGCCCATCTTACCTTACCATAAAACGCCCTATTGTAAAATACCAGTTTTCAGAAGGCAGTTTTTCGTCTCTTTGCCATTTTCCTTCCGTGGATAAGAGTATCTTCTTGATAAGTCCATCATAATCAAATTTAGAATTATCATATCCGCCTCTTTTTATAATTCTTATTTCCCGTATTTTAAGTTTATCATTAAAGAGGATAGTATAAAGACAAGAACCATTTACTTCATCACCATTATAATTAGCCCAATAAAGACTATCTTGATATTCTCTTAAAGACTCATTTCCACCTACGTAAGATATATCTGTAGATACCTTTTGAAATTCCTTTTTAATGTAATAGAAGACAGCATGTTTAGATGACTTAGTGGTATCTAATATTGATTTACATACAGGCAAAAAAGTCTCAACTTCAAAAAATGTACTACTTTGTACCTCTTTCTTGTAAGGGCTGGTATCACTTGAGTAGATAACACTTTCATTCACTATTTTGCTTTGCCCATATAGCGATGCGGAAGCCATCATCAATAAAAAAGAAAATATAAATTTAATAGCCATATTCTTACCTTTTTAATATTATTCCATATCTAAACTCGTCATATCGCCAAAATAGAATGAACTTATCAATGCCCATACAACCTTAACATACATACAATCACCAAGAAATTTACGACTGTAAATATAGGCAATAGAATAGATATTTCGAAAAGAGAATATAAAAGAAATATAGTAACACATAAACAAACAGAATAGAAGAAACATACTACTAAAAACAGAATATCACAATTAGGATTCCTCAAGATTACTTTCAATAGGGATATTGTCAGCAGAATTACTGCAGCAATTATTGCACCTATAGACTGAATCGAAAGAAGAAAAACTCCTTGTAAGCCCCAATACAAAGGCAAAATAAAGTTTAATATATTTCTTTTTATCATTATCTATTTCTTTCTATTACATACCCTCGTAGATTATTTCAATTCATAATAAGCCTATTCATTGTTGACAATGGCAATGAATAAAAAATACACCAATAAAAAAATGTTGTGATAGCTATGAGTACAAACTCTATTATACAGAGATTTTTATTGTAACTCCCAAACGAAATAAAACGTTCTATTACAAGAACTATCACAGATAATATTATTATTAAAAGTGAAATTACATTTCCTATAGCCCCTTGGTTAACCCCACTGATAAATGGCATAGAAAAAAGATTATCTATAATTAATATCAGTGAATAAATAAGAATAGGAGTCAACCTTATTTTCTTTATTATTCCAATAAAATCATTCATCGGTTTTCAATATTTTTATGCGTTGCATATATTGTTTATTCGGATTGTTTTTAATGATCTCTTTAAATGAAATACTTGAAACAAAATTTCGCAAACATTTAATACCCTGTTCAGCCAAATAAAATATTCGACTGAACAAAATAATAAAGTCCAAATGATAATTTGTTTGTACTTACCATAAAAACATCTGTATCACAAACGGGAAAATGCATACAATATAAATTAATATATAGAATAAGACTTCTAACCTTCTACGTTCTTTATACACAAATAGTATCTCAAAAATAGTATAAATAATAGCTGCATAGCACAAAATTAAAGCACCTCCCAATCCATTTCCACCTTGTGCTATTTCTATCACTTTACTATAATATCCCCACACAAGAAGATACAACAATGATATTATACAAAAAAATATATTTTTCTTCATTCCCCATCCTCCTTCAATGCCCATGAATCACCATTCCCTATATATTATATATACCTTTAATCACACTTTATTTACGAAATCAAAAGAGCAATAATTCACAGAAGCTTACTTAATAATACTTTTCCGCCATCAGGTGTACAGAACTCTCCGTTATCCAAAGATACATAACCTTCTCCCATTAATAAACACTTAGCTTCACCACCTTCATAGATCACATTACTGCAGTAAGTCGTCCGGGTAGTGCTATTTCCTATCTTATGTTCCACGCGCAGCTTTGTCCCGTCTGCCGCATAAGTATAAGTAATAGTACTCTGATCCTTAAACTTTATCAGTCTTGGCAAATTTAAGCAATTGTATTGAATATCCTCTATACCTTTGTTTAAATCTTGTGCTAAATTGCCATTATCGTAGGTTGTTAACCAGACTGTAAAGAAGTTCTTGTTGAAAGGAGCATTGTTGAATATAGCTTTTGTGCCGTTAGAAAAGAACGCTCAAGCTCGTCATGATAAGAGATATAAGCCAAGAAGATCCCTACCTCTGTGTTTTGTTGTAAAAGGTAGGGATCATTCAATTAATTGATTGAAGATTTTAGTATTTCAGCCGGATAACATACTCGACTGAACGGACAGAAAATCAATCCATCGTCAATTTTCCATCCTCAATTCTTTTTAGATTTCTACTATCAGACAAGTCCCAATACCACCATTTATAAATATTATTCCTTTCTTTCTCAAATCTACGTTTATAAGCTACTCTAAATAAATTTAGAAATAAGACTACGGTTTTCTCTAATTCATAGGAGGGCAATCCTCCAATTTTATAAAGATTAGATTGTGACAAATCCTTTTTTAACAAAACACATGGTGTATAACTCTCCTTTAAACAACTATTACATATAGCTATTTTAATGTCTTCCTTTTTAGGCTTTGATTGCATTATCAAAGTTATGAGACCGTGAATAAAAGACCTTTTATAATCTTCTCCAAAGCTTTTATACAGAAGTACTAGTTGATCTAGATCTATTAGATCCTGACCGTACTTATTAATTAATATTTCATGCTCAAACTTCATAAACTATTATCGTGGATAAATTGTTATAAATGGTTTTGTTCTATCAAGAGGTTCCTTTATAAGATCTATATTCCGTGGTGTATTGTCTAATATAGACCGTGCGCCTGGAAGAGAATTTTTTATTTTATTCCAATTATGTTTATTTATTCCCTCAATAATATAGTCCCAATCAGAATATGCCGTTGCTGTACCAGACGCACGACTACCGACAACATTTATAGGCATATTTATTCGAGTTGCAGCATTTTCTATCCGAAGATATTCACTAGCTGTTAATGTATTGACACCAGTTTGAGTTGCAGCTTTAGCCCCACTTTTCCCTAATAAGTTCACTAAGCCCTTAGCTCCCCAGCCAAAAATCTTTCCTAAGGCAATTCCACCAAATTCGACAGCTGCATAACCCACCAAAGCTTGACCAACCGGTATCCCAATACTATTCAATGAACGATTTACAAGTCCATTGAACAGCCTTGACTTGGAAGCCTCCGATAACAGACTATTCTCACCAAGAAAAAGATTCTGCAACTTAGGGCTGGAAGCGATCAGATCAAAAGCATTGACAGGCTTGTTGGCTACAATACCACCGTTCTCATAGTAATTGACATACTTACTTTTACTGATTTCTATAGAGACCGAAGAACCGACCCATGTCCAGCCCTCAGTTATATTGTCTCCTCTTTCAGCCCAATGATAATTGCCGTCACTATCCTTATACCAATCCGCTCCTGTAGGATCTATCCTATTTATAGGATCACCTCCACAATAAACATAAGGAGAGGTCGGGTAATACTTTTCGGATGAAGGATCTACCGTAGTAAAGATTCCCAGCGCTGCATCATACTGCCTTGCCCCATAATCATACCAGTTCAGCCCTTTCTTAGTATCCAGTTCCTTGCCATTATACTTGTAAGGCTGCACACTACCGAGGTCAGCTATCAGACCGCCAAAAGGATAATAGTCATTACGCTCCTCAACCTGTCCCCCGCTACTCGTGGAGTTTCCCATCACCAGACGGACATTCCCCAAATGATCACGGTAGAAGTAATGGTATATACCGTCGCTCAAGGAAACATAACCCTCTTCGGTAAGAAGATACTTACGGACACCATTTTCATAGATCACGTTCCCACAATAGTCCATTGTCGTGGTAGTAGAACCCACTTTATACAATGTGCGGAGCTTCGTGCCGTCTGCCGCATACGTATAAGTAATGGTGCTGCCATCGCCGAACGTGACCTTGTTTGGCAAATTTAAATAATTATATTGAATTCCAACGATTCCTTTATTTAAATCTTTTGTTAAATTACCGTTGGCGTCATAAACGTATTCATTGTCCTGCTTTACAGCATCTTTAAATTCAAATCCACCACCATAGGCAGAAGCAGTGGCAGCATCGTCCACACGCGTTATCCGGTTGCCCTGCAGGCTGTAGGTCAGGCTGTCGATCAGACCGAAGCTGCCGGCACCCGTCTGGCCGTAACGACTGAGACCAAGAATGTTGCTGTTCTTGTCATAAGCGGTGACGTGCTCGGCAAAGTTCCCCGCAGGAAATTTAGGGTCATAGGCAGAGCCACTAAAATGAGCGTCGGTCAAACGGTTCAGCCCGTCGTAACGGAATTGGTAGTAACGCTCGCGAGGAGGACCGTTGAAGCTAGACTTCACACTGCTGATGTTACCATTGTAGCACTTTACAGGATTATCACCCGTATGGTAATAAAGCGATTCACCGAAGAAATTACCGGAGATGCTTGTCAAGAGGGCGCGCACATTATACTTGTATTCCTGCCGGTGAAGCGGAAGACCGTGCAGGTTCTTCTGCTCCAGACGTCCGAGGTCATCATAGATATAGTCTGCAAGGGTCACTTTAATACCGTTCAAGGTGTGTTCTACCTTAGCCAGCCGGTCATTGTGATCGTAACTGTAAGCATACGTCTCAGTCAACCTGTCATTACCGGCTGCGCTGTGAACATGTGTCACCACAGAAGGATTGCCACTGAAAGTATAAGCCGTTTCAGTTACATCAAACCCGTCAAGCAGATTATTTTGCACACTCTTCACCATACGTCCCTCTGCGTCATAATAATACGCAGTATAAATCCGGGAGAAACTGCCGGGAACAGCAACGGAGCTTCCGGTCAGCATGCCCTTGCCGTATTTTTTGTCAGCTTCATTTATGCTGTAAACAATATCGTCGAAGCCGGTAGTACCTAAAAAGCCATACCCATCATAACAGTTAGAAAGTTGGAGTTCGGAAACAGAATGATTTTCTATACTCTCAGTCTCCCCCTGTTCGGTCAGACGGCCGAACTTGTCATACAGATAATAAGTCCATTTCTTGGTAGCCTGCGCCCGTTGGTTGCCATCCTGGGAGTAGACCAGCTGGTCCGCGTCATTGTATGTATATTCCACAAAATCAGCACCCGGAAGTATCTTCTTCGTACAACGTCCGCGAGCATCATATTCATATTGGAAAGCATACTTGCCAAGATCCGCCGACTCCTGATATTTGGGCTGAAGCACAAAGCAAAGATTCCCCTTATCATTATATATATAATAGGTGTCATGTTCCTCGCTGTTGTTCATCTGGCGGGTAAGCACCGTGCGCCCCTGTTTGTCGGTGAAGGAATAGCTTACGTTCAGGTCTTCGTCCGTAGTCTTCACTACAGAAAGTTCGCCCGAAGTATAGAAAGTAGTAGAATTACCGGTCAGCCCTCCTGTAGAGCTTACGCCATACTTGATACACTTCAATGGGGAAGCATTCGTATTCAGCAGATACTCCGCTTTACCGGGCGCTCGGCATTATACCAGGCTGCTCCCGGGCCATATTGTGCTGTAAGGCGGTTTAGCGGCGAAGCTTTATAAACCGGCTGGCTGTAAGGCCGGCTGTCATTGTCGTAATTTCCAGGTGCACTGCTCTTGATACTGGCGGGAGCAAGATAATCGGAAGAACCGGCAAACACTGGCAGCCAACTGTTCCATTCGCGTCCGGCAGCATCATATTCCTGCAGGGTGGCAAGGTTCTTGTTTACGGGCAAACCACTCTGCACCGCTTTCTCTACCGTCTGGAAAGGACGTCCCAGTCCATCGTAATAAGTGATATTGTCCAGATAGGACGTTCCTGTCCCATTCAGCATCGTGCGACTGAGCACGTAGTTCCGGTAGTCATCCTGTGCATTCAGGGCACAACCGACTATCAGGAATAATAGGAATATACTAAATCGTTTCATACGCATTGTTTCTTTTTAGGGTTAGTCGTAAAGATTATATTTATACTGCATCACAGCCTTGCTCTCATGGTTCTTTACCAGAGACAGCCTCCGGTAATCATCATATACGTAGCCGGTAGTTTTACCGTTGGCATCCGTCATACCCGTCATGCCCACTTGCGGCAGATAAGTATAGGTGGTGACCAATACGTCTTTGGAGGCAAGGGCATTTCGAATGGAAGCCAGCCGGCTCTCAATATCCGAAGGGCGGGTCAGCGTGTTTGGCAATCCGACCGAGGCACTGCTCAACCAGCCGGTCACATCGCTGTAATCCGCACCTTCTATCCGTGCCACAGGATACTGGTTGCCGTACGACCACAAGTAAGTATACTTCAGGCCATTCTCACGTGTTTTCTCGGATACAAGTAGCCGGTTAGCATCATACGTACGCCACAGGTAGGCTGTGAATGTGAAAGGTGTATCCTTGTTGAAAGCAATCTCCGTAGCCGTGGTTTCCGCACGGTAAGCAGTCTCCGGCTGGCCGTATGCATTGTACTTGGTCTGCTCACCCGATACCAGGCGCCCACCTTTGTACGAGCGTACATCTACCGGAAGGAGGATGTGCTTATCCTTCATTGTCTGAAGGGCTGCATTGGCAGTAGAAGTGTAATCGTGCGGATAATAATACTTTGTCACAATCCCGCTACCATCACTTGCCGTTTCCTTCACTTCCGACACCAGCTTATGATAATCCGGGGCATACGTATATTCTTTCGTGGTACGTAAGACCCCACCCTTGTCGCCATAAACCTCATGAGTCTCCTGTGCCAACCGTGATCGTCCGGTTGTCAAGTAATCCCGGGCAAAGAGAAACTCGTATTCATTGAATTGCACCGCCTTGCCTCCGGCTTCCACGCCCAGCAGACACTCCTCATAGGTCATATAGTCAGCCTCCACCAGCCAGCCGTCTTCGCCATACACCTCACGCTTCTCCAACTGCCCGCGCATCCAGCCCAGGTCGACGTCCGTCATGAAAGGGAAAGTGTAAGAAGTAGCCGTGCCCCCCAAAATAGTGGAAGGGATTACCCCGCCCGAATTTATGTAGATGTAGGAAGAACGGAACCAGTCGGGAGCCGTGACATCATCCCCCGGTCGGATATAGGGTTCATGGTTCGTTTCATAAGTATAGGTATACTCCGTGCGTCCCTGCCCGCTTATGTATTCCGTCACATTGGGGTACATGAAGTCACCTTCCACACCCAGAGTCAGGGCTGGGAAAGATGTGATTTGCAGGATATCCGGTGAATCAATGAGGTCGGCAGGAACTCCGTAGCCTGCCAGATAATCCCTGCACACTCCCAAATGGCTGTATTCGTCAAGATCCTGATGATACCAGACATGATACAAATTTTCCACCAGATGATACTTGCTCTCTCCCCACGAATAATAAGGATACTCGTAGTTACGGATTTTCTGGTTGCCATTCTCATCATTGTCTGTTATCTTCTTGACGCGCAGGCCGCCGATGCCGATTTTCCCTAATGTATAGTTGACATCGTGCGTTTCGAAATCAAAGTCCGTATAGCCGCCCGTGGGATACGTGATTCTCTTCAAAGTACAGGCCTTGACCGCCTCAGTATCCATATCCCGGCTACCGCCACCGGTTACCTTATAACTGTTCATCCATGCCGTCTCCATGCTGCCGTAAGCCAACTCCCTGTACCACGGGTCAATGTAGAAAGGTTCATTCGCCGCGTTATTCGCAAAAATGGTCTTGTTATCCGTATAATTATAGTATCCCCAGTGGTCCTGGCAAGGCGACAACCGGTAAGGCAATGCATATATATTATCCGTCTTGGAACCACCGTCTCCATAATATGAAAAACGATAGGGAGGAAGTGCCGATGTGTCTGTAGACGGAAGTTCCTGTACTTTCTCCAGACGCAGGCGATAGTTCAGGTATTGGTAATATGAAGCGGCTATTTTATGCCTTTCATCCGGTTCAAAGTAGCCATAGAACAGTTTGTACTTTTTATAAATGTCGTTTGCCGAATTATAAGAAGTGATACTCTCAAGCATGCTCCCCCGTATGCTGTGGGCATCCTTACGGTTCTCGCTGCTGCACGTAAAGTCGATGTGTGCTCCCGAAGAAGCAGTAATGCGGCTGACCACAAGTCCGGTTATCCCTTCATTGGAGTTATCGACAATGGCAGGCCGCAGGTAGCTGGGGGGAATCTCATGCGTATTGAGATCTTTATTGAGGGTCATATAGCAAGAATCATCAATGCGGTGGATGACACTCGTTCCCAGCGTACCGCCACTTACATAAGTGAAAGTGATGCTGCCCCCGGCAGGACTTGTAATAGACGAAAGATACCATCCGGAAGTGCAGTTATCCTTTATCGCACCGTAATAAGCGTATTCCTTATCCTTAAAAAGATATACTACCCCTTTTTCGTCCGTAATCTTGAAAGTGCCGTCCGGCTGGAACTCTATGATACAGTCATCCTGATTGATCATACGCCCTTTTCCGTTTTCATCCAGGTAGAACTTTCCGGTTCTTCCGCAGAAATTGAAAAAGAAGATATCCGGTGCAGGATCGAAGCTGTTAGGTCTCAGGTCGGCCGCACTCACCCAGTTGCTCCTTTCGGCTTTGATGTATTGGTCCATGGTTTCCACATGATCATTTTTAAAGCGCAGATTCACACGACGCATCTTTCCCGTCTTGGCATCCATCTCGTCGGGTGCTCCCCGAAGCTGGCAAGTGATCATGCCGCCTGCATTCAGGCTCCATCCCAGGCCTACCCACGAGGCTTCCTGGTCTACCTTGATACCTGATGCGTAATAGCTTAGTGAAACATCCACCTTGATGTCGCGGTCGCTGATGGAGGTCAGCGGAAGGTTGATTTGCGGAAGACCGGTGCTGTAGTCAACGGGCAGGTCACCGTAGCGGGCAAAGGCATACGTATTGGGGGTGTAGAACTGTTGCAGTTCCTGACCTCCCTGTGCATGGGCAAGGGTGCCCAACGCTAATAATAGAATAAATAGAATATTTCTCATAATGATTATCTGTTGTAAATGGATTAATTGATTGAAGCAAGTACTATCTCAAATGAGATGGTACTTGCTAATTCATTAAGACAGTGCTTACTAATTCATTGCATTCGCCCCTACCACCCCGGCTATTGCCGAAGCTACAGCGATGACGACTTTCAGGATCATATCCCAAACTGATTTATTGATCTTCATACTTTTTGAGTTTATAAGTTTTTGTTTTTTTGAGTTCATAAGGCTCACAATTCCGTAGCCACCTCGAAGCACGGGCATACCTTCACCCACTCCTCCGGCTCCACCACCCCGTCTCCATTCCTGTCCGGACTGAGATCGCGATGACCGCAGACGCACACTTCGCCATGGAAACGGCGCAAAAGTTGATGTACCAGCAGTCGCAAGGCGGCACGCTGTTCCGGTGTACGGGTATCCTTCGGGCACCCCCGGGCATCCAGCCCGCCTTCATAGCAAATTCCGATACTATACTTATTGTACCCCTTCACATGTGCCCCTGCAAGAGCCAATGGACGGGTTCTCACCACCGTACCATCCCTGCGGATGTAGTAATGGTAACCGATATCACTGAAACCACGGCTGAGGTGCACGGCGCGGAGAGCCTCTACCGTAAAAGGACGGTCCTCGCGGGTGGCGCTGCAATGCACCACGATGTAGTTGATTGTTCTCATGTAATTTAATGTCTAATGATGAATAGCTGCGCAGCCTTTCATTTTTAATTCTTTAATCTTTAATTTCTAAAGCCCTCGGCTTTAGACCTTATCCCAGCGGGTCATCTTCGATGCCACCGTCGCCACCGGAACCGCCACTATTGCCACCACCGCCTTCGGAACCACTGCCTTCGTAAGCGTCATTCTTCAGGCAGATACTGTTGGTCACACGGGTACCGTCCGCACTGCGGAAAGCAAGATAAACGGCCAGCGCATCGTCAGCCCAGTTATCGGGCAAGGCCAGTTCGGCAGTAGCATCGGCACGGGCGGCAGCATTAAGGTCGTAGACGGCCTCCCCGCGAGCCTTGTTGTAAACCAACGGCATAGCCATGTCGTCAGCCTCGGCATCACCCATCTTGCTGTTGTCCTTCCACGTCAGAGTCAGCTTGCCGTCCGCCACGGAAGCCGAAGCGTTGAAGACAGGCATCAGGCTGCCACGGGCCACCAGCGCATGTTCATAATTAATGGCAAGATCGGGCGCAGACCCGCTGATTGCATAGCGCAAATTGTAGGACATCGCTGCATTGAAAGGCGTACACTTCAAAGCATAAGTCTTGTACCCTTCGCGAACGTAAGGGGTAATGGAACGCAGAAAATTCAAGCTCATGGCAAACTTGCCGCGTTGTGTTTGTTGTTTCGGGGTACGTGGATTGCTGACACTGATGGCCATTGCACGCATATAACTCACGTCTTTCCAAGTGCTACCGATCACGGTACCCACTTTTCCGCTGAATCCTCCAAGGATTCCTTGTTTGATTTCTCCCATAATTGTCATATTTTTAGGGATCAGGACCGGACAATGCGTCCAAGTCTCAAAGCTGAAACGGACAAGCGGCAGCAGGCAAGCACTATGCTTCTGCAGCAGCACGGTCATGCAAGCGCATCCGCCGTTCAGCTGTCACAAAGGTAAAGCGGAAAGAAGGGGGATTCCTGAAACGTGTGATTTTTGCGTCGGTTTGCGTCAAATAGCTCTGTAGCTCATAGCCCTGTAGCTTGTAGCCCTGTAACTACTTGCCAAACCGTCAAAATGCCAAATTGCCAAACTCCTCCCGGATGACATTCCGGTCCGCCACCTCCACCCGCCGCTCTTGGCAGTGATGACGCACCAGGCGGTCGGTATGCGACAGTACAAGCGGCAAGGGATTACCATCCAAACACTCCGGATTGGCCCAAACTAACTGGCAGGCCTGTACCAGCACTCCCTCCACCTCCTCCGGGGAAAGTGAAAGCAACTGTCCATCCGGACATAAGCACTTCAGGTTGACTTCGAGCGGATAAGGATAGAAGCCGCCACGAGAACCGGGAGAAGGAACAAAGTCCCGGCAAAAAAGAAGAAAAGTATCATCATCCAGGCGCAAGCAAGTACCCGCAGGAGGCATACCTCCCGGTGCGTCAGGGGCATAATGCCGAAGTTGGGCGCCCGTTGTACGTCGCACCCGTACCCATACCACCGGCACAGCCGCCGGGAACTTCCCCATCCACGCCACAAAAGAAGCCAGCGGCTCTACAGGAAAGTCGTGATGGCAATAAATCACCAAGCGCTCAGGCGGACGGTTGTCGTGGGCGGTACAAAAACGTCCGTAAGCCATCTGGAAATATTCCGGAAAGAACAACGGGAATCGTTCGGCAGGCTTGCAGAGATCGCAATGACAGAACTGCAAAGGATCATTATAGAACGTCGCCGCACAGAAAGGTTCAAAGCTCTGCGAAAGGCGCGAATGTGAACATCCTACGATGAGGTCGGTATTCTGCGAAGCAAAGCATCGGGGCACCCAGGGCACACCGCCCATCTGTACCAGCAAACGCGAGGCCACCGTAGGCAGGTGTCTGCTGAAAGCCTCACCCCCAATGGCATGTAGCGGAACAGGTCCCCAATAGAATGCCCCCAATGAACGAACCAGCCTGCGAAGCCGGACTGAAAGTTGCTGCCGGAGCAGCGTACCGGCAACACTGCCCGAAGGTGTGAGCAGACAATAAAGCCGTCCGACGCCGGGCGCATCCATCCCCGACTGATGATAAAGTGCCTGTGTCAGTGTATCTACGGCATGATCGTCCACATCGTATGGCACCCACCTGTCCACATCTCCCACAGGTTCCACTGCCATCAGGGAGGCAGTGGGAGCAAAAAGCTGGAAAAGCCGACGGGCAGTCTCCAGCTCTCCCCGTGGATAGAGCATCGTGATGTTGAGATAACGGTATCGTCCCGGCTGGCGGGCACCGTAAAGAGGAAAAGCACTGCGGGGAGCACTCCCCTCTCCCGATGATCCGAACCGTAACAAGCGATGGTCGGCATTCGTATTCAGCAGGCAATCGGCAGACACTTCATTCAATCGGAGCGATACGTGAAGGGGACACCCCTCCACCTCACCGCCTCCGGGGAAACAAAGTGACAGCAATCGTTCCACCTCCTGACGCAAAACATCATAAGGGCCGGCAGAAACCGCCGCCTGCTGTTCCGTATGGAAAGAGACTCCCAACCGGGCAGTCAAAGCAGGAGTGAGCACGGCATACGCACGGTTCAGGCTTCCCATGGGCCCGCGACTGAGCGAACCGTGCGGCACCACCCACCCGTCTACAGCCACCAAACGGGGGGAAGCTCCCACCAATCCCATTTCCGACAAAGGGATGCTCGTGTATATTTGTTCAGGAGGAAGCACCTCCACTGCGATCCGGCAATCCGTAGCGGTGGAGGAAGTAGCAGCAGAAGCAGGAAGAAGCGGACGGAAGGAAATGCGACTGTAACAAATTACGTTTTCAGCCTGTTGGGACAATGTATCTTGAAACCATATTTCCAGTACATCGGGACAAGGTGTGTGATAAAACTTCCGTGCATTGCCCGTTGCACCTTCAACCGGACCACCCGTAAGAGCGATCAGCCATCGGCAGAGGGCTGGCGGCGTGATGCCGCAGGTGCCGGCATCGAGCACGGCTTGCAAGAGAAGCTCTTTCATAGCATTATCACTTCAAGACAAAAGTATTCTAATGCAAATGTAAGGATTTTATTTTTATATACCAAGTTCTTACCATCTCCGTGTCAAGTCCATACCAACTCCGTACCAAGTCCATAGTCATAGACACGGAGATGGTACGGAGATGACAGGGGGCAGACAGGGAATTAGCAGAATTCCCCTTCCTCCTGACTTTATAAAATTAAAATAAACAACATGCTTACCCCGCTTCCCGTCAGATCAGCGCGCTTAGGGTAAGCCTTTTATTTTTTATACCCCAATGACTAAAATCCCTTATCCTAAACAACTCATATCTTTTACGGACCAAATAGCCCTGCTTAAACAGCGTGGGCTTGTTTTCACTGATGAGACCCAAGCCTTACACCTGTTACACAATATCAGTTATTACCGTTTGAGCGGCTACTGGTTTGTCGAAAGGTTCAGGAGCTTACTTTCTGCCTATCCCTCGATAGATACCCGTGCCATGGGTTTTCCGGTTAACTGGGAAAACGAAGTTATCTGGAAATAAGCATCCTCGTTGCATCATTACTTCTTGGCATACACCCCATGCCCCTCTTTTTTCAGCCGCCCCTGATTGCACAACTCAATAAGGTAACGGTCGGCCGTACGAGTGGGAATACCTGCTTCGTGTGCCTTATCCTGATAGAGTGCACGGTCGAACTCAGGGGGCAACATTTGCAACAAGGCCTGCCGACGCTTCTCACTTGTATTTCCCTGAGATACGGAGGCCGGATGCGACGTATGCGACGCCTCGGCCTGCAAGCTTTCATAAGCCGCCTCCGTATGGCGTAGTAACACCTGTATCATCAGAAGGGTGGTATGGAAATCATCATCACGGCAACAAAGAGTGGCCGGCAACGGGGCATCCCCTTCATAATCCATCAGGCGAAGGGCGGAAAACACCATGCAGATACGGTAAGCCGTCAGCCCCAGACGACGCACGGAGGCGAGCATATCCGGACCTTTGCACTGCAACCCCTGTTCCTGCAGGTTGCCGAAGAAACGGTTGAACTCCACCTGCTGCTCCACCGTAAGCGTGAAGCGTAAAGGCCCGGCCTTCAGCAGGCGAGTATAGAACTGGAAGAAACGACCTCCCAAACGTAGGAAACGGCTATCGAGTGTATCATCATCATTCCCGGCAAAAACATCATTCCACACCGGTCGCAAAGGAAGGTTATAGAACAGGAAGCGCGAGAAAAGCCCGTTCTCGGCATCGGGAATCAGTGCCCCTACCTGGCGCGGCGTTCCACTGAGCAGCACCGAGAGGCGGGGCATCGTTATCTCTACATACTCACGGTCCTTACGGCGATTGTAAGTGATAGGCTCGTGGTGGAAAGCCTTGCGCAGCCCGTCGCTGTAATTGCCATGCTCACTGCGGAAAGTGGTAGTCAGCGTATCACCCTCCGTCTCGAACATCAGGGCCTGGCCTTCGTTGTCGTTCAGCGTCTGGAAAAGAGCCGTGGCACTGCTGTTTGCCGGAATGAAAAGCATCCTGACAGGCGGCTGTTGCGGTTCGTCACTGCCCCCTTGCCTTTTGTTTTTTTCATAGAGTGACTTTTCGCGCCGGTATTCCTCCCACTCCTGCCGGTTACGGCGGCGCAAGTCGGCATGCACCACATCTACCAGATGACGGCACAGCGTCAACCGCCCCTTACCCGCCGAGGCTTGTGCACTGACAAAGAGGAACAGGTTAGGACAAACCTGCCGCTGCCCATAGATGCCCGTCACTTGCGTCAGGCAAGAGGAAAGGGCAGTGAGAGACCCCAGCAAGAGCATATCGCTGTCTTCGGACGAGATGCCGTAAGAGCAGACATCATCCAGCAGACGGGGCAGCGAAGCATATACCTCATCCGGAAAGACTGGGAGCTCAGCATCAGCAGGCGTAGCAGTGCTTCCGCCCGGTGCCACCGGAGACGCTTCCGGCAATTTGGCATTTTGGCAATTCGGCAATAACCGGGTATTGATGTCCACCCCTGCTTGCCGTGCCAGATGGAAAAAGGTGTTCACCGTGATGCCCCGCCCGCGGGAATGCAGGCAGGCGGTGTATTGCTTCTCGGTTTCGGCAGGCTGATAACTACTGTAGAAACGGCTCAAGCGGTGATAAAAAGCACGTCCTTCCTCACCCAGTCCTTGGGCAAGTGCGAAGCCGAGATCGCGCCAGTCGTTATAGGTGGGGGCTATGTCCACGCCCGTTAGTTCGATACGTGAAGTGACGATTTCTACTTCGTCACCAAGGGTGAGGGCAGCATTGCGTTGCCACTCGCTTAGGTTGAATTTTTGTTTTGACATTTTAAGATTTATGATTTATGTGAATCGGGGAAATTAGTTACCATTTCATCATCACCACGTCCGGGTCCCAAGGCAAATAGCAGGCACGCGAGAGGTCGCGTCCCGAAGGATCGGGTTCCACCCCATAGTTTCGGGATACGTAGAAAGACAGGATTTCAAACCAGTCGGTATGTGTGCCTTGCGCCAGGTCGATGGGCACTACCCACTTCAAACCATCGCCACCGGGGCTACGGAAAAGCAGGGCGGTGTCTACCGAAGCATCGTGCATCAGGGCATAGCGCAAGCCATAGACACCGCTCAAGCGTCCGCCATCGTGCCACTGGTCTATGTGGTCAAAGTCAAGGCAAATCAGTCCGCTATGGGCCAGCAGGGCATCATCGCGCCTGCGGGTGAATTCTCCACTGAAAGTGGCATAGTCGAAATGGCGGGCCTTGAAGCGTTGCACATCCCTCTGAGTGATTTTTTCTTCCTGCTGCAGACGGCGGAGACGCTGCAATTCCTCAGTAGGCTGACGATAATAATCGCCGCGGATGACGTTGTAGATCTGATGCAGTTCCACCGTCTTGTGGGGCACCACGTTGCTGACGGGAGCCAGGAAAAAGCTGAAGCGATTCATCTGCTGCCTCCTTTCCCATTATCAGTAACCGGGTTCTTCTCATGCTTGCCCAGTGCACTGAGTTTATACATTACATAGTTGTTTTGCAGCAGGTCGTCAATTTCCCGGATACGGTAGAAATACTTCTTGCCCAGGGTGGTGTATCCCAATGTACCGTTATCGCGTAAGTTCTGCAAGGTGCGTTGACTGATGTGCAGCGCATTCATCACCTCTTGCCCATCTACCCAGTCTTTGGCAATCTGGGGACGGGGAGTCACGTTGGCACGTTCCAACAAGCGTGCCAAGCTGAGCAGGTTATCATGTACCTGCTCCAGCTTTTCTGAAAATAGTGGATTCTGTTTCATATTCTTTTTCCGTTTGTCGGGAGGCAAAGGAAAAAGAGTTTGAATTGACGTGAGCTTGACGAGATGTATCGTCAAAGCAACAGCCTCACAAATTCCATTATATAGAATCTTTAATTAGAAAAATCCTGTAATACAAAACGATACATACCAGCGGCTGCCATGTCTTTTTTTTAAGCAGAAATTCTTAAAAAAAATTCGTTGACGAAACAGTTTCGTCAACGAATCATCAAGAAGTGAAGCGAAGTTTCTCTTTTTCGGCAAACTTCTCGTAGGCTTCTATATACCTTTTACTGTTACTTATCAGATTCTCGGGCTGCACATCCACATCGAAAATAGATGCAAGGAAAGCAGCATACGCCTGTTTATCCCATCCTCCTCTACGCTGCTGGTAATGAAAGAAAAGACCGTAAAGCACCCCGATATAGTTTCGCAGGACTTTCACCCTGTTCCGGTGAATCATTGCAACCTGGCCGCTCTGCAAAAACAAGAGAAAAGCATCTTCCAACCACTGTACATGTTCAGGAGTCACCAAATAAGCCCCGTTGCCGTCCGTCACACGATAAAGGAAGGCCAGAAAAGCATGTATCTCCCCCTCATCCGGAAGCTTCGCCCCGAGCGGACGTGAAGGAACGAAAGAGAGTCTTTCGCTGGGTTGTATGGAAATGAAGGCCCGTGAATAGTTTTCCTCATAAAGTTCCTGCTGGCGAAGCAGATAGCTACGCAACTGGCGTGGAAGGCTCATATCGTGCGTTATCAGCAGGTTGAGGAAGGCGAGGCAACGCTCTTTCTGTTTGCGGATAATCCAATGGGAAGCACCACGCCCTTCATTGTAGTGCAAGTGTCCGGCATATTGCTGGAAACAAAGATCGTTCAGGCAATCGTTCATCCATGCCTGATCGGTCAGCACTCCATAAAGATTCTCCTCATGGAGTGGAAGGCCGCTGAGCAGAAAGAAAAGAAAGTTCTCGAGTGCTACCACACCTTGCCACAAACGAGCATCGCTATGCGGAGGCTGCTCCAGACCGGAAAGCAAGCCCACCAGTTTATTGTAAAGTTGCAAGGCAGTACCTTCATGTTCTGCTGTGATTCCTGCGCTGAGAAGACATTTCACCTGGTTTCCTGCTTGCAGAATGTCATATTGCCGCACTTCCGACTCCCGAATAGGGTGAAAGTAGCGGACATCGCTGAGCAGGTAGCGGTAATCCATAAAATCAGTCGGCTGTAATAAGTAACCGAAGTCGATAGTCAGCGTCAGGTAGAGCGAGGCCAATGCTCCTTTCAGTTGTCCGCACAGTTCGGCAGAGACTCCCCGCCGACAGGCATCGTCCACTGCAACTCCGGTGCAATACACTTCTTCGAGCACTTCACACAGCAGCAGACGTGCAGCATGGTCACTGTTCATCCTACTGATTCGATCTTTCAGCAACAGATTCAGCCACCGGGCTTCGGCCTGAAGAAGAGCTTTATAAAAATAATAACGGGGAGTGGACTGTTGCTCACCATAAGACACCGTAGCTACATACTCCATCTCTTCTACCCGCAAGCGGCAAAGGACAGCAGTAGCATCAAAGTCAGAAAAAGGGGACGTGGAAGAAAGGAAGAGGAAAGAGGGAACCGGTAACTCAACCTGCCAGTCGGACAATATCCCCTTCAACTGATCGGTCAGCCCGTCCAGCGAGCCGGGCAGGTTCATCAGCTTTCGAACGGACTGCTGAATCCGCTCGGAAACGTAGCGTTGCCCCTCTAAACAGGAAGGGGACAATGCACCACTGAAAATGGCGATGGTCAAAGGGGTAAACATAGTAAACGATTTTAGTTTCCAGCATTTTAGTTTAACAAGTTAATAATCAGTAATCCTGTCTTTCTCAAAATGCTCATCGACATAGCGATAACCGAAATCGTTCTTTTGGGTGGGCTGAGAAGAAATCGCACAAATGTAGCAAACTGTAAACAATACAGCAAAATTTCACCGTTAATCATCTTTAATTCCAAGCATTTTACAAAGAGAATGGATTATACTATCTTTACCAAGAAAATGAAGGGAAATCTACAGTCCCCCAAGATTAACGGCACTTCAACATAAAAAATAAATAAATTCATTTTATTCTGCTCTTAGTTTGCTTATCTTTGCACCGAAATGAAACGAACGATCCTTCTACTGATTTTAGGAGTTTTTTGTGTTTTCAACATGAAGGCACAACGTGCTGACTCGATCCGCATCAGCCTGCTGACCTGCGCCTCGGGTGGAGAAATATATTCTCTTATTCGGACATACTGCCATCCGCTACGAAAACTTTACCCGGAATATCGACGCTGTTTTCAACTATGGCATGTTCAATTTCAATGCCCCCAACTTCATTCTCCGCTTCGCTTTGGGAGAGACGGACTACCAGTTAGGAGTTACCAATTACGAGCACTTTGTAGCCGAATACAACTACCTGGGGCGGGACGTATGGCAACAAACACTGAACCTCACTCCGGACGAAAAGGAACATCTGTTTAATCTGCTTCAGGAAAACTATCGCCCGGAAAACCGTGAGTATCGTTACAACTTCTTTTACGACAACTGCGCCACCCGACCGCGCGACCAAATAGAGAAAGCCATTGACGGCTCCCTGCAATATGCTGACAATATGACCGACAATGACACGGGAATCTCTTTCCGTGATTTACTGCATAAATACAGCGAGGGGCATCCTTGGTCACGTTTTGGCATGGATATGTGTATGGGTAGCGAAGCTGACAAGCCTATCAACCGGAGGCTGATGATGTTCGTTCCCTTCTATGTGCAGGAGTACTTCAATACTGCCCAAATCATAAATAAAGAGGGAAAAGCACGCCCGCTGGTATCCTCTGAAGAGAAAATTGTAGAAACCGGACTGACAGCTGCCGACCACCGCTCCGGTGGCATTACTCCTATGCAATCGGCCTTGCTGCTGTTCATCCTGGTAACTGCCGCCACTATCTACGGTATCCGACGCCAGAAAACTCTCTGGGGCCTGGATTTAATCCTGTTCTTCTGTGCCGGAATAGCCGGATGTATCCTTACTTTCCTGGCTTTGTTCTCCCAACATCCGGCAGTAAGCCCCAATTATTTGCTGTTTGTATTCCACCCGTTGCACCTATTCTGCCTCCCGTGGATGATAAATAAGGTGAGAAAACGGCAGAAAAGTCGGTACATGGTACTTAATTTTATCGTTTTAACACTTTTTATACTGCTTTGGGCGATAATACCGCAAAGATTTGACTTAGCTGTATTACCTTTGGCACTTTGTTTGCTGGTACGTTCAGCAAGCAATCTTATTTTGACATCGAAAAAAAGATAAATGAAAAAGGGACTGATAACTTCCATACTCGCATTAACTTTCACCGGTCTGCAAGCCCAACCGCTGCCTGCCACTCCAAAATTAGTGGTAACGTTGACGATTGACCAGCTGCGCACCGACTACATGGAAGCATTCTCTTCCCTATACGGAGAAAAAGGGTTCAAAAGACTGATGCGCGAAGGCAAGGTTTTCTATCAAACCGAGTTTCCCTTCAGCGGAACAGACCGCGCCTCTGCCATTGCCGCCATCTACAGCGGTACGACGCCTTCAATGAACGGCATCATCTCCCAGCAATGGATGAATACCAATACATTGCGCCCGATGAACTGTGTGGACGACCCCGCTTTTATGGGGAACTTCACCGACGAGAGTTCCTCTCCTTCCCAACTACTGACTTCCACCATTGCCGATGAACTGAAAGTAGCTACCCGCAACAAAGGTATGGTATATGCCATTGCCCCCTCGCGCGATGCAGCTATCCTTGCCGCCGGACACTCCGGAAACGGTGCTTTCTGGTTGAATGAAAATACTGGTAAGTGGTGCAGTACTACATATTACAGAGAATTCCCATGGTGGGTAAGCCAATACAATGAACGGCAATCACCCGATTTTCGCATCCGCGATATGGTGTGGGAACCGATACATCCTATAAATAGATATACGTTCCTGCCCGAATGGCGGGACCAACCCTTTAAATATAAGTTCGACAGCGAACGGATCAATAAATTCCGCCGGCTGATTACCAGTCCCTTCATCAATGATGAGGTAAACTTACTCACAGAGGAACTTCTGGAAAAGAGTACGCTTGCCAAAGATGAGATACCGGATTTGCTGGCACTGACTTATTATGCAGGAAACTACAATCATAAGAGTACGCAGGAGTGTGCCATGGAAATGCAGGATACATACGTACGCCTGGACCGCAGTATCGGCTCCCTACTCGACCTCATCGACCGCAAAGTAGGTTTGCACAATGTCATTTTCTGCATTGCATCTACGGGATATGCCGACCCGGAAGCACCGGACCTTGGCCTGTACCGCATCCCGGGCGGGGAATTCTACCTGAATCGCTGTGCCACCTTGCTGAATATGTATCTGATGGCTACGTATGGCGAAGGACAATACGTAGAAACCTACTATAACCAGCAGATTTATCTTAACCATAAATTAATAGAGAGTAAGCAACTGAATTTAGCGGAAATACAAAATAAATCCGCCGACTTCCTGATACAGTTCAGCGGAGTGAATGAAGCTTATTCCGCCCATCGCTTATTATCAGGTCCTTGGTCGCCCCAGATTGAACTGGCACGCAACGGTTTCCATCGTAAGCGTTCCGGCGACCTGCTGATAGACGTGTTGCCCGGCTGGACTATCGTAGAAGAAAATGTCACAGATAGCCGCGTGGTGCGTCATGCAGATGTGCCTGCTCCACTCATCTTCCTGGGTGGTGGTATAAAACCCGAAACCATACGGGTTCCTGTCAATATTACCCGCATAGCCCCTACCCTGTCAAGTGCGATGCGCATCCGCGCCCCGAACGCTTGTACAGCTACTCCACTGAACTTTTAAGCTGAAAACACATCTTACTTGGCAAATCAAGTGAAATGTTAACGAAGTGAATCGAAAGTTGAGTGTTTTACTCAAAAAACAATTCGTAAACTTCTCGTAAATCAGCATTTTAATGTAACTTTGTACCCGCATTCAAGGCAAAGTTACACCCGAACTAATTAAGCAAATAATAATAAAAACAAATATATAATGGGATTTAATGAATTTTTAAGCTCGATTT
>OGMW01000909.1_pt1 | contig 28827 bp, 25 predicted proteins | sample 1573281 | NCBI WGS metagenome assembly OGMW01 (sample SAMEA2581907, study PRJEB24529) | metagenome | biome: Human gut stool | place: China | collected 2011 | reverse complement strand
AGCCGTTGAGGCGAGCCGTTGAGGATTCATCATCACTTGAATCTTCGGCAAAGCCGAAGACCATCGATACCGTCACCTCTTCACCATCCGCCGGAGGAACCACCGCCTCTTCCGTCCGGTCCTCACATCCACTCAACCCTCCCAGAAGGATCACTCCTCCCAAGAGCATTAACCATTTATTCTTCCAAGTCTGTTTCATATCATTATTATTCTTGTACACATCGAAACGGATAAGGTTCACCGAGAACTCCCCAACCATTAGCCGGAGTAGTCAATTCTCCTGCCGCTATTTTTGTATAATATATCCGGTAGTTATTGCCAGTCTTTGCTATCGTATTCGTTCCTTCGTATCCGGCGGCACTTCCATTAAATATCAAATTTCCATTGGCAAAAGACCGGTATGCCGTGACCGGGAACCAGGCTGTATTATCTTCCGTACGGGGAGAGGGCACACCACTTCCACCGGATACATTATACAGACGTCCACCCCGCTCGTGTGCACTACCATTTTGCACAAACGCTCCATTCGCATTAAACCAATACCCCTGCCCCGTGTTCCAGCCCTTGTACACTGTTTGATAGGGAGTCTTCCATCCTGCCGGACAAGGGTCATAAAGAGTTTTAGAGTTATTATACAAATACTGATACTCCGCGGTAGTTTCATTCAAACTATACCAAGAGCACCTGCTATTGTTCTGATCGCTGCCCGAACCTGTTATAATATGATCAGGATGCTCAATCACATATTGCAGCGTATTGCCATTTACTAATGTAATATTGGAATAAGCGACCTTTCCCAGTTTTACCCCTCGTCCTTCTCCGTCATAAATAACGTTGAGTTCATTCGCCGTTCCGTCTATCGACCCCAAGAACGGGTCCTTGCGCCCCCAATAGAACAGATAGCCTATCCGCTTTGCAAATTCCAGCAATGAAGCATTCTCACCGGGAAATCCTCCGGCAGTCGCGCACAGGTTCCGGTCCATAATCACTTTCCCGACATGCGCTCCTCCATCTTTGAAAGCATCAGTAGCATACTGATGTACACTCCCGTTCTGAGTCAACTGCTGTGCCTGGGCATAAGTGACAGAGGAAGTAATCCCCTGCGGTACATAATCGGTTATCCAAAGGTGCCAGCTCCATACAATCGTACTGCCGGAATAGGCAGCAATCAAGGCATTCCCCCCTTTGCTCACTGGCACTTTAACGTGGATACGGGCTTTTTGCAGATCACCTCCGTCGGTGATACGCGCCAGATTTGAATGATCGTCTCTACTAATGGCATACCCCATCACCAAATCGCCCGACGTAGCATCATCCTTGGTTTGCCAGATCAACTTAACATCCGTTATTTTTTTGTTATCGGCCAGCGTCGCACCATCCGTCAGATGTGTATTCCAACCACTCAACGGAACATTGTAACCATTCATCCCCGCTTCGTGCTTATACGGATTAAAACAGATATTCGTACCGGGCTTCATCATGAAGCAGTTGGAGGTCTCCACCAGGTTGGTGCTTAGCACCGGACTCTGATCTAACAGTTGGATGCGTCTGTCGGCCTGATAATTAGTCGATGTGATATGCACATCCCAGTTATAATCCTTATTCTCGTAAAGGTTGAAGTCCGTTGACTCCCGTCCGCCCAGATAAGCACGGTAGTAGAGGCGCTCCTTCTTCTCTACGTTGTCCACCACTAACTCCATGTACGAAGCGGCGGTAGGCGCATTCTCTTTCGTACGATAATAGGCAGAGGTAGCCTTGGCCGAAGCGCCCCGCACATTGGCGGGTATCCATACGGTTTTCTCTCCCCCCGCCAGATCAGCGGCATTCGTCAGGCGATAATAATCGACATACTCCACCATTTCGTCCGGATAGGTTTTCCCCCACTTCGTGTCTGTCTTCGCAGGAAGCAGACGGAAGGCAGCCGGCACCTGGCAGAGTTTTACCTCTTTCAGCACATACCCCTTTTGGGTGAGGTTTTTATCATCCACCGTCCAGGTCACTTTCAGCCTGGCAGCCAGCCGTTTGAGCAGCAAGCGGGTATCATAGTTGCCATCCGGACTCTGAAGTTTGCCGTCGGCCGTCACGTTGACGTGAAGCAGATGAAGTATATAGGGCATTTTGTTGATATCGGCTTGCGTAAGTCCGCCGGCCGGAATGGTATGTTTGAAGAGTGTAGTATCCATCATCTGTTTCTGCACATTGGCAAGGTTACCGCTAATGGCAGGTGTCGTATTCCCTTGCCCGCGGACTATCACCACCAACTGGCAATCCGTGGCTTGCTGCAAGGTGAGGGAAGTGGGAGCGGTAGAGAAATTCGCTCCGATAGGGACCGTCTCCTTATATTGTACGCTTCCTATCAGATTGCCGCTCCGGTCATACTGCATCAGGTGGAACTGGTAAAGCGCGTTCGGCCGGATGGCTTCCCCGGTCCGGGTCTTCGCCGCAGGCAGCAGGCGTGCGCTGAACGCTCCGCCCTCTCCATCCTCTCCGGCACGCGAATCGGCGGGCACCGAAAGCGTATATCCATCCTCCTCGTCGGCAAAACCAAAAGAAAGAGAAACTTCTACCGGATTTCCTTCACCGGCTGCCGGAACAGACTCACTGAACCGCTCCTCACAAGACGTCAACCCCATCAATAGGGCCATTACCGTGAGCATACATCCTAACCTATTCATACAACTGCTGTATTTCATCTTACCTCCTTCGTATTATCTAAAATTCACTTCATTCGGGATGATTTCCACTTCATCGAACATGATCACGTTACCATCTGTGATGGTCACCCTTACGTCCGCACTATTGGCTCCGCTGATGTTGACGGTCAAATCATAAAGATAGCCCCGCTGGATATTATAGTCATTCATTAAGTTACCTCCCAAATAAACACAGTATTTCATGCCGATTGCATCCGTCGCACCAGGATAAATATAAGTTCCCTCCAAATCCAGATACGTGCATCCCGTCAACGCTCCACCGTCTCCCGGTCCTTTTCCTGTCAGGTTCTTTTCAGCGAAACTCCCCCCTGTACCTGTACCCCGAAGATTCTCAGCCATGTGGAAACTGCGAGGTGTGTTCACCGGAAAAACACTTGTGCCATCCGTAGATTTAATTTCCACAACTGAACCGCTAACCGACGACAGATCGGGATACCGAGCTGTCAATGCTCCACCCCCACGTGCATAAAGCGCACTCTTCTCAGGCAAGTTATATACTTTTAAAGCAGTGATTGCCGCCTTTGCGCCATAGTTTGCTCCCTCCGTTGAAGTTATATCGGACGAAAGCCTCCATGTCACGTTTACCTTGGCGAATGCACGAAGCAACGGAGCCACCACCACCAGTTTACCCTCGGCACTGGCCGATGTCAACGGGCCGGAAGACAGCAAAGTAGGATTGCTACTCTGAAAATCAACAGTGACCGCTTTCAGTTTCGATTCTTTTTCAATTCCGCTGCCATCTGCAACCGTCTGTTCCGTAAACAAATCGGAACCGGCATTGGCTATCACGTAAAACCGGCTTGCCGCTGTCGAGAAGTCCGAAGTGGCAACTTCAATGGTCATATTCTCCTTCGGAGTGCTCAGCTTTGAATTATCAAAATACTGGGCTTTCAGAAATGTTCCATCCACCAGCTGCGTTCCGCCGTCACCAGTCGTACTGTATTGCACTACCCATACATTATCAATCATCACCTCGTTCAGCGTTCCTCCTCCCCGTGTGTTCACCTCCAACACTCCCGGCAAACTCAGCCGGAAGACCATGTTTCGCGATCCGGCGGAAGTCTCTTCCTCAGTGCAGCCTCCCATCGACGACAATAGAACCAATGCCATTGCCACTTGTCCCCAGAGATTCCTGAATCCTATTTTTACTCCATCCATATTGCTATTATAACTTTGTCTGTTTCTTCAAAACGATGATCCGGAAAAGCGTATCTATCCCTTTCCCAAATCGTCGGTATTCAGCGTAATTGTATTATATTCTTTCACGGCCAGCGTCAGATCGGTTGGTTTCAGAATGCCATAAAACGTCAACGTAAAGTCGAACTGATAAGTCATTCCCGGCAACAACACTTTCTGTATCTCGGCAGGGAACGAACTGACATAAGGGGTATCCGCATAATAATCCACTGTCAGATCTACATCGAACTTTATCAACGTCGAACCATCAACGGGAAGCAATACCTCTTTGCTGCTTTCACGCCATGCTATCGGATTTCCACCAGCCGGTTCCTGAAACGATTCAAAAGCGAATGAAGATTCATAGCCGGACGCTGTCCCCCATGCCGGTTGTCCCAGCGTATAAGCCAGCGAAGGCGGCAGTCCTGTTATGGTCACCCTATTGGCTTTCAATTTTTCCACACGTACCGGCGAGCCGTCTTTGGCTCTTACCCTCACCTGCACCTGTGCCCCCATTCTCTTAAACGGATTGGGCAGCGTCACGCTCATGTGGGTCTCTCCCATCTGGTTGGGTTGTACCACGATTCCTTTCAGCGTAGTATACATAAAGTCTTTGCCGTTCCCGACCGGAATCGTACCGTTCGTCTTTAGTTCCGGTACTTCGGTCGAGGAGTTATACGACACCAGATAAAGATCGTACGTCCCACGATATAAATAGAGTTCACCCGTGGCCACTCCATTCTTCACCGTATAGGTCTTACCGTCCAGCGGTTGGGTCTTTGTTGTGGAAGCATTGGCCGGAAAAGCGTAAACCTGGAATGTCTTTCCGTCCGCCATATCCGCCGGATCACCGTCCACACGCGTCGACGCCTCTCCTGCCACCAAGCGGCAGAGCCGGAAACTGAGTGCCACCGGCTCTCCTTCATCTCCGCCGGAACCGGACGCCCCGGGCATATCATCCCCCGAACATCCTACCAGCCCAAGACTCCCCAAGCAGCAAAGGCCACAACCTATCCAATATTTCAGTCTCTTATTCATCATCGTTCTATTTTTGTCACCACAGATTACACAGAATTCTCACGGATTAATAATTTATCCTGGTTGATATTGAAGAGTAAATAATCTGTGTTAATCCGTGTAATCTGTGGTGAAACTTAAATTCCAATACTCGTATTCTGGTTCGCGTCACTCTTCCAGTCATCTATCTTCACCGAACTCAAGCTGCCCCCCATCTTGTCCACCGTGATCTGATAGACGTAGTGGGAACCGGCTTTCCATTCGGCACTTACCGATTTCGTTTCAAACGCATGGGCGTTTTCTGCCGACTCACCATTGATGCGAACCTTCAGGCGGAACGAAAGCACAGTTTCCTTTCCCGTCATCGGGGCTGTCAGGCAGCTCACATTCGGTGTAGCCTGCTGCTCTTTCAGCATGACCGGACTTGCCGCATCGGCAAGCGTCAGCAGGGAGGTGGACGACAGGCCATTGAGGACACCGGTCTTCAGGTTCATTGTGCCCGTACCCGACTGCAAACGGTTGGTTCCGCTCTGTATCTCTATCTGCACCAACTCCAGCTTATCCTTATTCGCCGAAGCCGACTTCACAATCCGGAAACTGACCTTTGCCAAAGCGTGTTTCATCTTGAAGCTGACCGCCCGGGCATCCGAAGTGGCCGTGACCGGCGCCAGCCCCGAAGCGGCGGATACTCCATAGAGATAGTCCGGCTGATCCGTCGCCAGAAAATCGGCTGCACCGGCGGTAGTCATCACCGATACGGGTACGGTGTGTTCGCCGTCGGCCTGATGGGTCACTCCCGCCACCGGAGGATGACAGGCATACAGAAGGACATTGGCGGTAATCACCGGAGCAGCATCCGCACTCCAGGAGTTGTTCTGCAGCCGATACTCCGAAAACGGATTGCTGCCATAAGCCGCGTGAGCCTCAGTAGTGGCATATACACTGATCGCCTCGACGGCGGTGACGGCCGCACGGGTGGCGGCACTTCCCTCTCCGGTTTCCACTTCCACCCCGGTCAACCACAGAGGGCCGCCCGCAGGCAACGGATCGTCCGCCCCGCACGAGGTGAATAAGGCTGCGAGTAGCAGTACGGCTCCCATCGTGCCCTTATGGGCTTTCCTATTCTTCATCGGTCTATATTCTTTCTGTTTCATCTCTCTTCTTTTCTCAGGTTGCGCTTCCCACATTTTCTTCCGGTTCATCGCTGAAAGGCACCACGGTGACACCCGTCAGAATCAGTTCGTTGGTGGCGGTGAAGTTATATTGGTAGTTATATCCCGCCTGTAGCGTAAACGGCGACGCGTCGGTATAAGTCTTTTCCAGTTCCGTCGTCGTTTTCAGCTTGATGGTGAACTGCCGCAAGCCGGGACAGACTATCGCCACATAGGTATGGCGGACGGAAGTCGTCGTGCTTCCCGAGGCGCAATACGGGGTTATGGTTTCCGAGGCACCGGCATCGGTACGAATCCCCGTCCCGGACAGAGAGGCACTCTCAGGTGTCTGCGACGACTGATAAGTCACCACCACAGTCACCTTCGCCGCTGCCGGCGCAAAGGTAAAGCTGCATTTATTTCCGTTCAATACTCCTGCCGCCGTCAACTGGTTACTTTTCCAGAAATTGGTTGGCGTGCTTTGATCGGCAAGGATACCGCTGAATTCCTCCGGAAAGGAAGCCGCAAAGGACTCTGATCCGGTAGTGGTCAACGCTGTTTGTCCGTCGGCCAGTCCCCAGCCGCCCTCCGCTTTGCGCTGATAGAGTGCACTTTCGGCAGTAACGGATTTCGATATTTCTATCCGGTCGCCGGTGGCGAACGTCCGTTTGTCATAGTCAGTCGCGTACGCGTCCCCCCCGGCACGGGTCACTCCTTGTCCTATTTCCGCCGATACTTCCAACGGAACAGGCAACGGATCCCCTTGGGCGCACGCTGCCAGGGCCAGCGCAATCCATACTCCTCCTATCCAATTCGTTCTCTTACCGTTCATTGTTCATCGTTTAATTCACCACAGAGTGACACAGAGTCACACGGAGGTTATTCGTTCATAATTCATCGTTACGTGAGACTTCCCGTATGCGACTCTCCGTTCTCCCATCCTTTGATCTCTTCTCCTACGGGCATCAGGATGTTGTTTTGCAACGTAAGGGTGTAGCTGTAATGGCTGCCCGCCTTCCGCTCGCAAGTCAGGCTGGCGGTATAGCTCACTCCGTTGTAGTCGGTCACCGTGACGGTGACCCGCTGCTGCTGCTCCGTAGGTGATTCGGCTGTCAGCGGTGACAGGATGCCGTGCCAGGTGTATTTCGTCTCGTCCGGACGATACAGGTAGATATCTTCATCAGCGGTTCCGCCGCTATAAAGCCCCTGGCCTTGCACGGTCATATACGCGAAGGGTTGTGTCAACGCATTCTTACCCTCAAATGTCAAGGTCAACTTGGTGTTGCGGTGCACAAAGGCATTCTCGTCTCCCGTGAAGGAGAGCACCCCGGTTGCACCGGAAGTCACCCCGGCACTGGTACGGAGCAAGTTACTGTTGCGGTAGTTCTCACCGTCCACACCTCCCGTTTTGTTTCGTTGATCGGCATAAATGCCGGAGTAATCGGCGGGATACATAGCCTGATAGGTAGCTCCCGACTCAAAAAGCAATTCCGAGCCCGCTGCCGAAGGGGCCCACTCTCCTGTGGCGGAAAGCGTATAATCCACCGGAGCGGACGAACTTCCGCCGCGCGTGCGGGTAATACGGATGCGGTCGGCAGTAACGAAAGCGCTGCGGTCGTAACCATTGTCGGCGGCAACGTCACGGGTAGGCGCCACCGTCCCCGCCGCATCCGGCGCACCTATTTCGGCGGTCACCGTCAGCGGAGTTCCCTCCGGTACGGAGGGAAACGCCGTGTCGTCGGCACATCCGGCCAACACCGGCAGCAGACACACGATATAGAATTGAATTGCTTTCATACACATTATTTAAAAAATTATCATCCTATCGGATTCATATCCTGGTTTACCGAAGGCTCAACATTCCAAGGCAGAATGGCGGCATCCTTCAAGGTCAGTCCCCGCTTGTCCAGCGTCAACGTATATATGTATTGGTTTCCCCGATCCCATGCCTGGTTGAAGGCATCGGTCGTAAGGGTCAGTTCACGTTCGGTGGCGGTGTTACCCAAACCGGCTTCGCCCAGCCGCAAAGTCAAAGTGACCTGTACAGACGATGCCGCCGCCGTTTTCGGCGCCACCAGCCCATAGGCCACGGTAACAGCTCCGGTGGTTCCTACCTGCTGCGGGTTTGCCGAAGGGGTGAAGGTTAGCTTACCACTTGCGGACAATCCGGACAACGCCCCATCCGATAAAGCCATCGCACCCGAAGTGCCCGCAAGAAAGGGTGTAGCGCCTCCCTCGGCGGTCAGGCGGATGGATTTTACATAATCATATTGTGAATCCGAAGGGCGGCTGTCCGCATTCCGGATGCGAAACACCAGTTGTGCCAACGCATGTTGCAAGTAAATGGCAGGAGTGGCACTTTGGCTGTTGGCAGTGATGGACTCAGCTGATCCTTGAGTGGAAGTGGCGGAACCATACAGATAGTCATGGACGGAACAACCGTAGTCATTGGCTCCGTCAAAGGTCTGCCCCTCAGGCAGGCTTACCGGAAGTGTGGGCAGAGTGGTTCCACTACCGCCCGTCAACGTCACGGTGGCAGGCGACCAGGCATGGAGCCTTGCCATCAGGAGACTGACATAGGTAGGCGGGGTGCTGCTCCAACTGTTGCCGGAACCTTGGGTAAAGGTAGCTCCCGCGGCACTGCTGCCGGGATAGAGACTACCGTCCGGAGCTGCGAGGTAGATGCCGATGCTATTGATCCGGTCTGCACCCGTACCGATGCCATTGACAAGGGTACGGCTGGAGACGAGGGTGGCACCGGCATGAATACCGGGACGCAAGGGGACGCGGTCTCCGTCGGTGGCGGAAGAGTCTTCGCCGGAACAAGCACCGAAAAACAGGGCTACGCTCCAAAGGAGTAAAAAGGTAAATGGATGGGGCATCTATTATTTGGTTTAATTCACCACAGAGGACACAGAGTCTCACAGAGTTTTACTGTTCTCAACTGTTCATCATTCCCTCCCCTGTGGTGAATGTATTTCATAACTATTGCTTATTGTATATTTAAATCGCCTCCGGTCTGTGGAGACCACTCCGTAACAGTCACACTGGTGATAGAAAGTTCGCTACCACTGAGCTTAACGGTGTAGAGGTAGTTGTTGCCGGCTGTCCAGGCATTACCAGAATTGCCCAGCTTGACAACATAATCCTGATCGTCAATCTTAAGCGTAACTTGCACTGTCGATTTATCCACTGCAGATTCGGGAAGTACCAAGATACTTACTTTTTTCGCATCTCCCATGGCTGCAGTTCTGGCTTCCTCCGAGTCGGCTGTGGCTTTTGGCAAGGCATAGCTATCTATATCGCGTGTATAGGTCACTGCCGTAGGGCTGCTTCCCGCGGCTATCTCACCGGTCGAGATCTTCATCGTAGGAGTAGTCCCGCCATTATTTAATACTGTAGTACCACCACTTGCATTACCAAGCACCAACTTGGTTAACGCACCGGTGTTCTTATAAGTATGATCCGCGTATACCCGGAAGCTGACCATGGCAAGGGCATGCTTCATGGAGAGAGTGACTGCTCCCGTTTTACCGGATGCATCTTTTTTATAGCTGGCTTTCGGAGGAGTTGATTGGTCGGCATACATATAGTCTACTTCTCCGGGAGCCGTAAGAAGCACTTTACTGCTACTGCTACTATTATCTGTCGAAGCAGAAATCTTTGAGTTAGCTTCTCCCGTAGTTCCCGGAAATACTGTAACATTCACGGTAGAATTAGCAGTCACCTGCCCGCTTTCGTTCACCTTCAAAGCGGTACCGGTTGTCGCAAGCACCCCGCCTGTCCCCGGTTTATAGGCCGGATAATGCGCATAGATGTTCGCCTCTTCTGCCGAGAGATAAATCTTATCCGTACCGCTATTACTCCAACTGCTGCCACTATAGGCATAGAGCCCGTAATTATTCGTCGCATTGTTGGTCGTCGCGTTGCTTGCGTATACCGCGATGCTTCCCATCGCAGCTCCGTCCGTAGCCGCATCTGTGCCTTGTATCGCGCTGCGTGTCAGTGACACCTGCGGTGACACCTGCAATTCTACTCTTTCCTCTTCGTCCGGCCCTTCTTCGGGCAATGCGCTCTCACCGCACCCTACGGCAAGAAGCATTGCCGGAAGAGCAAGCAGCCAATGAATTTTCATATTATGGTTCATCATGTTTCGTTTTTCTTTTAATATATAATTCGTTTTTCTTTTGAGTTCACCACGGAGGACACAGAGTTTTTTTTAGTCTTTCTATCTAATACCTCTTGAATAAATCCCCTCTGTGTACTCTGCGTACTCTGTGGTGAAATTCCTCTGTGGTGAAATTATTCCGCCTCCAGGTCACCGTCCACCGTCACCGTAGTCCACGGTTGCGTGGTCACGGAGGTGATTCCTAATTCATGGTCACCGATGGTCAGCGTCACGGTATGGGACATGCCTGCCTGCAACAGATTCTCTCCGGCGGCGTAGTTCACCGTTAAACCGCTGAACGTGCCTATGGAAGTTTCTACAGTCAGTGTATAGGTGTCGCCCGCCTGTAAAGGGGGCACCTGTATCGTTCCTATTTCCACGGGAGCGGTACCGGTCACCTCGGTTCCCGGTCCGGCAAGGCTCAGTGAGAGTCCGGCGGGATGTTCCTCCGTAGCGCTGAACACCGGCACTCCCGTAGCCAACGTCAAGTCCGCGCAAGGCAGCGCCCCGTTCACCGTAATCCGGCGGATGCTTACAGCCACTCCGTCCGTCAGGCCCTTGCAGGCTTTGAAGCAGAGCTGTGTGAGCAGATGGTTGAACTCCAGCGGACGGTCCGCCTTCAAGCGGTTGCCGGCAAAGCGCTCACCTTCCCACTTGTTGCCACGAAGCTCGGCGGCATAAAGCAGGTCGGTCTGTCCCGTAAGCACGAAAGACGCCACGCCGCTTACCGGAACGGCCGCCGGAGCGAAAGCGGTCAGGTAGAGCCAGTCGCCCGAAGGGGGGAATACAGGCTCGGCTTCCGCCACCGCTTTCCACTCCATAGCACCGTCAGTCCGGATCGTGGCGTCCCAAGCGCCTTCGTATGCCTCCGATAAAGAAGCGTAGTCACCCTTCACAGTAGAAAGTGCCACCGTAGCTTCGAACTCCTGTTTCGGCAGATTGCCGGCAGCGGCATCCCTTGACAGCGCTCCGTCCCGTGCGCAGAGCTGCACCGGGACCCTCTCTTCCGTCAAGAGAGAGTCGCCGGCGGCCGTACAGCCGGAAACCCATGCGCCCAGCAGGGCGAAGAGGCTTATCTGTGTAAAAGAGTGTTTCGTCAACATGGGCTACAGGGAAATTTATTCTAATGTCGCGCTGCCGTCAGCACCGGCCTTCCATGGAGTCACGGTAGCGGTAGCCGTCACTTTGGTAGCATTCGCACCCTTCGGCTCTTTCACTGTCAAGGTGATCAGGTGGGCTTCGCCTTTCACTGTAGCCAGATCATCTCCGCTCGCAGCCTTAACGGGCACATTGTGGAAAGGAATATCTGTGCCGCCTACATTGATAATGGCGCAAACCGTCAGTTTAGCCGCAGGACGGATCATGACCGGTGTACCCACTTTCACGGCTTCCGCCGACAGCACATTGTTAGAAATGCCCGGGACAGGAAGAGTACCGCTATTGATATTATCCCACGTCACATCGCCATTGGTAGCGTTCACCATGGTAGGACGATAAGCCTCCTGCACCTCAATGCTTTTCAGGCTGACCGTTTTACCTGCCCACTCTCCTTTGCTCTCGGCAATCGGTTCCAGTTTCATCGCAAAATTAAGCTGAGTGGTGAGGTGCTCAAAAACCAGAGCGGCTGTTTGCGAGGCCCCGCTGTTGCCGGCCTCTACTTCCTTCGCATACATCACGTCCTGCTGTCCGTCTGTCTGAAGGATCTTTACTGTAGTCGCACTCACCTCGCCTGCGGGAGAGACTGCCGCCAGGAAAGAATTGGTCTCCGCACTTGTCGCATGATGGTAAAGAGTGGGATTCAGCCCTAAAGTGGCGGCAGAACTGCCGCCTACCGTGAAAGTGGTGTTCGACACAGTGGCACGTGCATTCAGCGTTCCGTCATCGGCAACATCGTTCTTGGTGACCGGAGTAAACTCCGACCAATCTCCCGATGTTCCGTCGTGCATCAGCACGGTAGCTGTCACCTCGGCTCCTTCGGCAGCCACAGCACGGCTGGTGGCCAGACCCTGTACGCTCTGCGACACCCGGATAGGGGTTGCGTTCACCGGACCCTCGGGCAGACTGTCCGTGTCATTGCTTGAGCAGCCCGCCAATAGGAATGCCATGACCGCTACACTTAATTTCGTTTTCATCATTTTTTCTTAAGTTTATAGTTAATAATATAGTTGTTATTTCAAGGATTCACCGCTTACCTTGCCTCCATCCAGTTCGCCGCTTCCCGGTTTCCCCGCCTGCCACTCTCCTACTGTGGCCACGGCGCTTATCTCTACAGGATCGGGTGCGGAAGGTGAGGGTAACTCCACCTTCACCGTATAAGAGATGCCTCCCTCGCCCGTCCCGCCTCCTTCGAAACGGATGGGAAGTTCTCGGTAGACCCGGTCGTGTGTACGGTCATCGTCCACGGCCAGCGTCAGGTCGAGGGTGAACGTAGCCGAAGGTTGCACCAACACATAGCCCGGAAGAGAAAGTTTGCCATCGGTAAACCCTAATCCGTCCCCTCCTTCCTCAACGGTATAGATGGGCACCGAAACCGTTTCATCCGCAGCGGTAAGCAGTTCCGTAGCAAGCGAAAGGCTGACCTCGCCCGCCAGGCCATTGAAGTGGAGCTCACGAACGCGAAGCCCTTCGGTGTTTTCAGCCTCGATGGTGAGGACAAAACTGAGCCGGGTCAGCAGATGGCGGTACATCAGCAATTGTTCTTCCGCCGGACCGAAAGGTGACGACAGCGAACCAGACTGTTCCCCGGTCAGCATCAGGTCTTCTTCGCCCGTGAGCCGGTAAGTCAGGCTGCCGTCCGCCTCCAGGGGAGCCGGGGGATAATATCCCCTCAGAAAGAGCGCCGAACCGTCAGCGGGATAATAGCGTTCGGGGGTGAGGCGGATTTCGTTGTCCGTAGCCACCCCGTCCCAGGCACCGTCGTACTCTCCCGTGCGGCTTCCATAGGCAATGCCCACGGAAGTTTCGCCAAAGGCGCTGACCAACGCACGGGTGCGGATACCTGTGTAAAGCCGGATGGGGACAGGATCTACCTCGGGACGCGGCTCAAGGGTGCGCTCGGTGCAGGAGCAGAAGCAGAAGCCAATAAGAGCGACCACTTTTATCATATATTTCGGCTTGAATATCATATTCCCAATCTTCTTGTTTTAGTTCACCACTATTATTAAAACCTATATCCCACGCCCACGTTGATCCCCGTCAGCCCCCAACGGACGGACGAGGCATCGTGATGATAGTATGCATGGGGCGGCTCGTTGTCGTAGGCCTTCGCCGAGGCATTGCGATAGCCTCCACGTATCCCGGCTTCTATCCCCCAATGGCGTGACAGGGGCAGATAGACACCGAAAGAAAGTCCGGTATGCCAGTAGCGTCCTGTGCGGCTGGCTCCTGTAGCGCCCGCATCTCCCGAAGGTGAAGGCTGATAGTCGAAGTCGCCCAATTGCCCGTAAACTCCCAGATAGAACCGGCGGTAACGCCCGTCTCCCCTAAGCCACAGGCGGGATTCGAGGCTAATGCCCGAAACACCCCAGAAACGGTGCTCCTTCCCCCCTTTCCAACCGGAATATGCCGCCGAGGCCACCACTGACCAACGACGGGCAAAGCACAGTTCGGCAGCCAGGTTGGGACGGAAAGCCGCCAAACGGGCCTCCGGCGTCAGACCCGCCCAGTCGGACAGATTGGTTTTCAGGGAGAAGATGACCCGCGAGGGCCCGACCTGCGCAGGGTATGTGTGCTCCGCCGCGAGCGGGCGGGACTGTTCGTGAAGAGCAGGTGCCGGGCACGTTCCGCCTTCCGGCAACGAAGGAGCCCGTGCGGGCAAAAGCGGATAACGGGAGGCATACCCGGCATAGCGGGAAGGGCTCAGGGTATCAGCCGCCAACGGTTCGCGCAGGCATACCACCACCACATCGCGCTCCTCGTCGGGACACGGCACGGCATGGTTGTGTGTCACAAACCAGGCTTCTTTCATCCCCTTGCGGGTGATAAGTTCGGATTTCACACGGCTGCTGCGTACATAACCCAGCCGGAGATTATCGCGCACACTGCTCCCCGACGTACAGTAACCGTCTACGTAGATGCGCATCTTTCCATCCGCGATGGAGGAACGGAAAGCGGTGACTGCCGCAAAAAGCCGTTTCAGTTCGTGGTCGTTGCCACGATAGTCGGCATACAGCACATCACGCCCCTGTACAAAACGGAATGTATGCAGCGAATCGCACCGCCGGGCAGGGCAAGCGCCGCCCTCTTGTCCCAAGGCAGGGGCGGAAAGCAGAAAGACATATAGGAGCAGAAGTAAAATCCGGTTCATGGCAGACAATCTCTAAAAATCAAATTACAAACACAATTCCGTCAAATGAATCTCACCGAAGATGCTGCGCATCATCTGGTTGACCACACCCATACGGGAAGCGACTACCCCATAGCGTCCGTAGACACGCTGTTCGTCCACGTCGGGAGAAACCGGGTGTACACCCTCGTTCAGTATCAGCAAAAGGGATAAAAGGTTGACGGACTCCAAAGGCTTACAGAGTTCGTACGACTCCGGCTTATCCGGAGCCTCCTGACAGACACAACGAACCAAGCCTCCGCCCTCTAATTGAAGCAGAAGTACGGAAGCATCTTTAAAAACACAGTCAGCAGGATAGTAAGGACAGCCGCAGGATGTGTCCCGATAATAGATATAACGCAAAAGCCTGATGGCTTCCTGAGTAATTGCTGTAAGCATATTTTCTTGTTTTGTTGTGTGATGGCCGTTACTTTGTAGGTAACGGCACATGACAGGCCGAAGTGTCAGCGGGCATCTCACTCTCTAAACATCAGAAATAAAAACATTTATACGTTTAGCAACCGGCATAAAATGTCAATATCGCATTTAAACATTTAAATGTGAAAGCCACTCACATGCGGTTTTTCTTCATGAAAAGATAAAAGGCAGGTAAAAAAGACAGTATGGAAGATTATTTGGAGATTTAAACGAAATTATTTACGGTTTTATTTGGATATTTGCTTTGTTTTGTTCACTTTTGTGCAATTATACTCGTGCCGTTACCTACAAATTAACAGCTGATTATCAGCCAGATACTACTACACGGCAGCATTCATCTGTCCCATGGTGTACTTTATGACTCCTTCGTTGACACGGTTTAGCTCTTCCTCTTCAAAAGGTTTCAGGTACGTCTCCGTCACTTTAACGGACGAGTGCCCCATAGCATTGGCAATCAAGCCTATCGGTACTTTCTGACGGAAGGCGGTTGTTGCCCATGTATGGCGGATGGTATACGAACTGATGCGGACACCCAGCCCCAACACCTTGGAAAGCCTGTTCAGGCGATGGTTGAACTTGCGGAGTTCCCGTTGATACGTTTTATATCCCGCCTCGCTCCCCCATTCGCAGGTCCCCAGGATGGGGAAAAGATAGTCCGATCCCTCCTGAGGGTTTGCATCGAGATCGATCAGAGCCTGTGTCTCCGCCGAAACAAGGGCAGTCAGCGCACGCCCCGTCTTCTTACGCTTGTACGTTAGCCGCTTCTTCGGCTGCAAGCCCTCGGCAGGCAGATAAGCATAGTCCGCAAAAGACATCCCACGGAAACGATACATCAGGCTGGCGCGTACGCATGCCGTACGAAGCGACTTGGGAAGTGCGGAAAGGTCGGCATTGAGTATCCTGCTCATGACATCGGGTTCGATGGCACGCTTGATACCGGCACGCGTACCGGTGCCGACGTCACTGAACAGCATAGGGTCATAGTCCTCTACTATCTTCTCGCGAACTGCCCTGCGATAAGCGGCTTTGAGCATACGGAGGTAGGTGGAAACCGTATTCTCCCTCTTACCCGCTCCCCTCAAATGATTTTCGTACCGTTTCAGACATTCGGGTGTGAGCACACCGAACGGAACAGCCTTATTTCCGCAAAAAGTGGAGAACGACTTCATGGCACAATCGTACACGTGGGCAGTGCCGTAACGCCCGCCCGACTTCATCTTTTTGACCAGAGAAGCCAAATAAAATGTTAAACTTTGTTTTTTCATATTTTATCAATTTAATTACAAATAACACCTCTCGCGCGTTCCGGTTCATTGCGGGCGCACGCGATGAAACATCAGGACAAATAACTAAATACCCCATAAACAGAGGGATCGGGGGAAAAAGAACTATTCAAAAAATTCATATATCTTTGCGCCCCAAAATGTAAATTAACTGCTTTTCGGCAGAAATTATAAACATTTAAATGATTTAAAAACATGAACAATCAACACCCAAACTGGCTACTCGAAGGATTCCATCCGATATCCACCGTAGCCATCGCTTATTTTCCGGACTTACAGGCCAGCAGTTCAGCAATCCGCCGCTTCCGCAGCGAAATACAGAAGCACCCCCGACTTGCCCGGGAACTGGCGGAAGCGGAATACCACCCGCACACCCTGATGCTTTCTCCCAGACAAATCAGTATCATCATCCGGCATTGGGGCATGCCGGACGAAGTAGGATTATTGATCGCCCAAAAGCCGGAATTGAGGGAGACTCTGCTCAATCGTGACCGGAAATTCGACTGATATATTCATATATCTTTTTTTGTTAGTATTTATTATATGGCCCACCTGATATTTTTGAGGGGTGACAAGACACCGCATAAACATCTGTGAGCCAAACGATAAGAGACAGAAAAAAGGTGGCTCCGGCACTGGCCCACCTATGGAGGACGAAACGGGGAGGAAACGGAGCCTCAAACACAGGCAAACAGAGCCTCCGTCACAGGCCGACAGAGGCTCTGCCGGAGAGAAACGGAGCCTCTGTAGCCACTCTCCCCAGCCTATCCCCCCCGAAAAACAAACAGGAAGCAACAGAGAATGACTTGTTCCAACCAATCAGAACCCGTTTTTTGGAGAGAGGGCGAAGGGAGGGTACTTTTGCGGGGAGTTCACCACAGAGTAGCACAGAGCGACACAGAGTTTTTGTTTCTTTTTGATAACCGGTACACTTGAAAAAATATTTTCTCTATGTTACTCTGTGTTACTCTGTGGTGAGAAATCAGATTAGAAATCCATTAAAAACAAAACTGCCATGAAAACACCAACTGTCGAAATGCTGAAAAAAGGCTATATCGTCATCCCAAAATCTCTGTTAGAAAACTATTTCGCCACTCACGGACAAACAGAGGGGCGATTCGAAGCCCTGATACGGGTATTGATGAACGTCAACTACTCGGATACGGAGTGCGACTCGTGCGGACAGCACTTCATCTGCCACCGCGGAGAATCACCCCACAGCCTGCTCCACTGGGCGAGCCTGCTGGGATGGAAACGCACGCAAACCCGGCACTTCTTCAACGCAATGATCAAAGAAGGCATCATCGAGCGACTACCCTCTCCCAACGGAATGATGCGGATACAGCCAAAGTAAACATCGGACGTGCAAGGCGCGAATGGAAAAAGTTGAGCGAACCCGAACGACAGGCAGCCATCGAAAGCGTGGAGGAATACTATTGTCACTTGAACGACACACGGTTCTGCAAACAAGCAGCGATGTATCTGGCGGATAAAGCGTTTCTGAATGAATATGAAATGTAAGGTATACGCGCGCGTACATTATATATAAGCGAATCAGGGTTCACCACAGATCTCACAGATTAACACAGATTTAAATTTAAAAGGGGAACACCGAAAAATAGAACCGGAACTATGAGAGAAATCAATCTGATTGTTATTCACTGCTCCGCAACCAAAGAAGACCGCTGCTTCACGGAGCATGACCTGGAGGAGTGTCACCGAAGACGGGGATTCGAAAGAGGACCGGACTGTAACGGACGCCCCAAAGACACCCGGACAGAATGGCAAAAACATTTGATGCGGGTATTGGTAAAGGTTCACAGAGTCTCACGGAGTTTTAATGTTTTTCACCACAGATTACACAGATTATCACAGATTTCTCTATTTCTCAATCTGTGTTAATCTGTGTAATTTGTGGTGAACTCCGTTTATTAGCAATAAAACTCTGTGTACTCCGTGTAATCTGTGGTGAACAACCTTATCGCTGGCCGAGCTGAGAGTCGATAAAGAAAATACCGGAATCACCGGCTCTCTTAATCTTATCGATAATGCCCTGTGCAGTAGCTTCTTCTTCTACCTGTTCGCGAACGAATCCCCAAAGGAAATCCTGAGTCGCTTTATCTTTTTCGGCTGCGGCCATGTCGACCAATGCATCCACTAATTTCGATACATGGCGTTCGTGCTCAAAGACGTGTTCAAACACTTCGAGGGGAGTACCCCAACCGGTAGGAACAACATCTACCTTATCTACTTTGGCCGTACCGCCACGTTTGATAATATATTCGGCCATGGCATAAGCATGCCCCATCTCTTCTTGAGATTGCTTCTTCATCCAATGTGCAAAACCGCTAAAACCTTCTCTTTCAAAATAGAAAGACATAGACAAATACAGATTAGAAGACCACATCTCGGCTGTAATCTGTTCGTTAATTGCATTCTGTAATTTCTCTGAAATCATAATCGTATTCATTTTAAGTTATTAAAATCACTACAAAAATAACAATTTTAAAAGATAGATTGTTCGGAGATTACACTAATTCCTCCGAAGTATAGCCCTTCGGTAATTCACGGCAGTTATAGCCGGAAGCCATAATCTCGCCATAAGCACCGGCGGAACGAAGGGCAATCAAGTCGCCACGCTTCACCTTATTCAGATCGACGGCTTTGCCAAAAACGTCGGACGACTCACAGATGGGACCTACCACGTCGTAGGTTTCAACTGTCGTATCCTCGGAAGTCAGGTTCTCCATCTTGTGATGAGCCTGATAGAGTGCCGGACGAATCAGGTCGGTCATACCGGCATCGAGAATAGCAAACTGCTTGTTGGTGCCTTGCTTGACATAAAGCACTTTTGAAATCAGCGAACCGCATTGTCCCGTAATGGCACGCCCCAGTTCGAAATGTAAAGTCTGGTGCGGACGAAGTTTCAGATGTTCATCGTACGTACGGAAGTAGTCGGCAAAGTCCGGAATGGCCTGACGGTTGGGGTGATCGTAATCAATGCCCAGTCCGCCGCCTACGTTGATATGTTCCACAAGGATGTGACGGGCTTCGAGCTTATCCTGCAACTCGTTGACACGGTTGCAAAGCGCAATGAAATCCCCCATATCGAGAATCTGCGAACCGATGTGGAAATGAAGGCCGATAAACTTCACGTTCTTCATGCCCAAAGCCACGTCGATCACCTTATCCATATCGTGCATGCTGATGCCGAATTTGTTTTCGGCCAGCCCGGTAGTGATATTGGCATGGGTATGCGCACCGACATTGGGGTTGATGCGGAAAGCAACGTTGGCTACTTTGCCCTTGGCAGCGGCCAGTTCGTTGATGACTTCCAATTCAGGAACCGACTCGACGTTGAAACAGAAAATATCGTAATCGAGTCCCAGGTTGATCTCCCAATCAGCTTTGCCTACACCGGCAAAGACGATCTTCCCGGCAGGAAAACCGGCTTTGATGGCAGCACGGATTTCACCTCCGCTGACACAGTCGGCACCCAGTCCGCTTTCGCGGATGATGGTCAGTACCTTGGAATTGGCATTGGCCTTGACGGCATAGTGTACACTGAAGTTGTCGTAACGTGCCACCTCACGGTTGACGCACGCCAGCGTGTCGCGAAGCACCTTTGTATCATAATAATAAAAAGGGGTCTGCAACTCGCGGAATTTATGAATGGGGAATACAGTTTTCATTTTGAAAAATTACTAATCAGTTTTGAATTCACCACAGATTACACGGATTTTCACAGATTAATAATTTATCTCGTTGATATTTTAAGATTAAAAGTTCTGTGTTAATCTGTGCAATCTGTGGTAAACCTAATTCATTTCTATTTGCCGTTGAACAGCATATCGCTGAGCGACTGCAAAGCAACCTTCTTGTCGCACTCACGAATCAGGAAGGAAATATTATAGTTGCTACCGCCAAACGAAATCATACGCACAGGAATGTCGCGCATAGCATCGAGCGCTTTAGCTTCGAAACCTACGTTCTCCCACTCCAGGTCGCCTACGACGCAGATGATACACATGTCTTTGTCGACTGTAACGGTACCGTATTTCTTCAGGTCGTCCAGAATTTCGTTGAGGTGCTTGGTATTGTCGACAGATACGGAAACTCCTACCTCCGACGTACAGATCATATCGATGGAAGTCTGGTAGCTCTCAAAGATCTCGAACACCTTGCGGAGGAAACCGTGAGCAAGCAGCATACGGCTCGACTTGATCTTGATAGCAGTAATATTGTCTTTGGCAGCTACTGCTTTGATCTTACCTTTTTCCGTATCGTTGGAGATCAGTGTGCCCGGCGCAAGAGGGTCCATGGTGTTCAGCAGGCGGACTGGAATGTTGGCATATTTGGCAGGCTGAATACAGGTGGGGTGCAGAATCTTGGCACCGAAGTAGGCCAACTCGGCAGCTTCTTCAAAATGCAGCTGGCGCACCGGTGCTGTTTTGTCGACAATGCGCGGGTCATTGTTGTGCATACCGTCGATATCGGTCCAGATCTGGATTTCGGAAGCATGGATAGCGGCACCGATCAGTGAAGCGGTATAGTCGCTTCCACCACGCTGCAAGTTGTCAATCTCGCCATAAGCATTGCGGCAGATGAAGCCTTGGGTGATGTAAATTTCAGCATCCGGATAGAGTTCCAGTTGTGCCTGAAGTTTATCTTTAATATAGATAGGATCGGGTTCCGCATTCTTATCTGTACGCATATACTCCAAAGCCGGAAGCAATACGGATTTCACGCCACACTCCTGCAAGTAGTAGTTGACCATAGCGGTAGAGATCAGCTCGCCCTGTGCCAGCACCACTTTCTCTTCGAAAAGGGTGAAGAGGTCTTTGGTGTACGAACGGATATAGTCGAAATGAGATTTTATGATCTCCAACCCTTTCTGTTTATACTCCTCAGTAGCGTAAAGTTCGTCAACATGCTGTTTATATTTAGCCTCCAGCTTATTGATAATCTCGTTGGCACCTTCCGGATTCTTCTTGTACAGATAGTCGGAAATCTCCACCAATGTGTTTGTTGTGCCCGACATAGCCGAGAGGACAACAATCTTTCTTTCACCATCGGTAATCAATTTGGCCACTTCCTTCATCCGCTGTGCAGAGCCTACGGAAGTTCCTCCAAACTTTAAAACTTTCATTTTCGTTACTGTGTTAAAATTAGTATGTATATTAATTATTTTCTCTTTTCACAAATTCGTCCGTCACATTGACAATGCGGTGTTCGGCACACCGGTATACCTGTCCGGGATATTCGGTAACCAACTGGAGATTATGGGTGGTCATCACTACCAATGATCCCGCCTGACAGATGTTGTGCAGCAGTTCGACAATGGCCTTTCCAGTCTCCACATCGAGGTTCCCGGTAGGCTCGTCCGCTAAGATAATCTCCGGCGAGTTGAGCATGGCACGCGCTATCACGATGCGCTGTTGCTCGCCACCCGAAAGTTCATTAGGCAGTTTATAGCCCTTATTCTCCATCCCGACAAGGTTGAGCACCTCAGCGATGCGCTCCCTGATCTCTTGTTTATTCTTCCACCCGGTAGCGCGAAGCACGAATTCAAGGTTGTCGTTCACTGTACGGTCAGTGAGGAGTTGAAAATCCTGAAAGACAATGCCCAGCTTGCGCCGCAACTGCGGAATGTGCTTGCGTTTGATGGATGTCATCCGGTAACCAAGCACTTCGGCTTCGCCAGAAGCCACATCAAGCTCACCATAGAAGGTCTTGAGCAGACTGGTCTTGCCGGAGCCTACTTTACCCACCAGGTAAACGAACTCACCTTTGTGCAGTTGCAGATTGACATCGCTCAGCACACAGAGTTCCTGCTGATGTATCTCTACGTCGGTATAGTGAATCAGTGTTTCGTCCATGAGTCGCTATGTCTTATCTGCAATTCGCGTGCCAGATCTTCGATGCGGTATCCTTTGGAAGTCAACAATACAATCAGGTGATAGATCAGATCGGAACCTTCGTAGATCAGACGGTCGTCTGTGCCGTTGGTGGCTTCGATAACAGTTTCCACCGCCTCTTCACCTACCTTCTGGGCAATCTTGTTGATGCCGGACTCGAACAGGCTGGTGGTATAAGACTTCTCAGGCATCTCTTCGTGACGTCTGTCAATGAAATCCTGCAGCAACTTGAGGAACATGACAGGTTCTTCGTTCTTCTCTCCCCAACAAGTATCAGTTCCGGTATGGCATACCGGACCGACCGGATTTACCTGAATCAGCAGAGTGTCTTTGTCACAATCTTCTTTGATAGACACGACATTCAGGAAGTTACCGCTCTCTTCACCTTTAGTCCACAAACGGTTCTTGGTACGGCTGAAAAAGGTTACTTTCCCGGTTTCAACAGTTTTCTCGTAAGCCTCCTTGTTCATGAAGCCAAGCATCAGCACCTTGCGGGTGTCGTTGTCTTGTATGATAGCCGGAACGAGTCCGTTCATTTTATCAAAATCTAAATCCATGGTTCTTATGTTTTCGGGTTCACCACAGATTACACGGATTTTCACTGATTAATCTTTGATCTCTCTGATTATCTACGATTAAAAGTTCTGTGTTAATCTGTGTAATCTGTGGTGAACTCTTATTTAATTCATTTCTATATCGTCTTTTATCTTCAGGCTAAGATTTGCTCGCGCTTTCTACCTGACGGTAATTCCCTGGCCGCAAAGATACGATTTTAATTCGGGAATTTTAATTTCTCCGAAGTGAAAAACACTGGCTGCCAGTGCGGCATCTGCTTTACCAAGTGTAAAAGCATCGCGGAAGTGCTCCATCCGGCCTGCTCCGCCCGATGCGATAACGGGTATGGAGAGTTGGGAGGCCAGCTCCGCCAGGGCTTCATTGGCGTATCCGGTCTTCACTCCATCGTGGTTCATACTGGTAAACAGCACTTCACCGGCTCCGCGCTCCTGAGCTTCTTTGGTCCACGTCATCAGTTCTTTGTCAGTCTCGATACGCCCACCGTTGAGATAACATTTCCATCCGTTTCCGGTCTGTCTGGCATCTACCGCGAGCACACATACCTGTGACCCGAAATGCTTGGCAATATCGTCTATCAGCTGCGGGTTGCGAATAGCGGAAGAGTTAATGGAAATTTTGTCGGCACCGGCATTGAGCAGGCGGTCTACGTCACTCAGTTCGTTGATCCCTCCCCCAACGGTAAAAGGAATACTGATATTGGCAGCAATCCGCCGGACCAGTTCGGCAAAAGTCTTACGCCCTTCATGACTGGCGGTAATATCAAGAAACACCAGTTCGTCGGCTCCCTGCTCGCTATAGGCACGCCCCAATTCTACCGGATCACCGGCCTGGCGGAGGTTTACGAAATTCGTCCCTTTCACGGTCTGCCCGTCTTTGATATCGAGACAAGGTATAATTCTTTTTGCTAACACGATTCTATATTTACGATTTTACGTTTGATTAATGGTTGACCACAAAATTACACAGAACTCCAAAGAGTGCAACGGTTAGAGAAAACAGAACTCTGTAAAACTCCGCATCACCCTGTGGTTAAATAAATGCCTGAAGCTCTTTAAGAGTGATACGCCCCTCGTAAAGAGCCTTGCCGAAAATGACGGCAGGCACCCCGGCTTCGTGCAACGCTTCAATATCGGCCACACTGCTCACTCCACCACTGGCTATCAGGTAAAGGGTGGGATGCTCTGTCAGTATCTCTTTATATAGTTCCAGGGAAGGTCCGGCCAGCATACCGTCACAACTGATGTCGGTACAGATCACCTTTTCAACGCCCTTTTTCGTATAATCTTTTAGAAAAGGGAAAAGTTCACAGTCACTTTCGTCCTTCCAACCGTTGACAGCTATCTTATGATCTTTGACATCGGCGCCCAGAATGATTTTTTCACTGCCGTAACGGTCTATCCAACGACAAAACATATCAGGGTTCCTGACAGCTATACTGCCGCCGGTAACCATCTGCGCCCCGTTCTCAAAAGCGATTATCAGGTCTTCGTCGCTCTTCAGCCCACCGCCGAAATCGATAATCAGCGAAGTGCGGCTGGCTATCAGGTCGAGTGTCCGGTAGTTGACCACATGATGTGAAGCAGCACCATCCAGATCCACAACGTGCAGACGCCGGATGCCATTGGCCTCAAACTCCTTGGCAACCTCCACCGGGTTTTCATTATATACCTTTTTGCTATCATAATCTCCCTGGGAAAGGCGTACACACTTTCCGTCGATAATATCAATGGCCGGAATTAATTCTATCATCTGTCTGTTCTCAATTAACGGTTTAAACTTCCGGGGGAATCAGAGCTCCAGGAAATTCTTTATAATTCTCTCACCCGCCACCCCACTTTTTTCGGGATGAAACTGGGTGGCATAGAAGTTATCTTTATGCAAAGCGGCACTGAAAGGGTGGATATAATCGGTCTCGGCAGCCGTAAACTCACTGACGGGTACATAATAACTATGTACGAAATAAACAAATTCATCACGGGTGAATCCTTTGAACAAGTCACTCTTCAACTGACCGATGGTATTCCATCCCATGTGGGGTACCTTATCCTCGTGTTTCCGGGGCACAAAACGTTTCACATCGGTATCGAAAACTCCAAGGCAACCGACGTTCCCCTCTTCGGAGAAACGACACATCAGCTGCATGCCCAGACAAATGCCCAATACCGGCTGGCGGAGTTCTTTAATGAAACGGTCCATACCACTCTCTTTGAGATGAAGCATAGTAGTCTCAGCCTCCCCCACCCCGGGAAAGATCACTTTATCAGCGGCTTTCAACACCTCTTTGTCAGAGGTAATCACCGCTTCCACTCCCAGGCGTTTCAATGCATAGTCCACAGAACGGATGTTACCTGCATTATATTTGATAACTGCTACTTTCATTTTAATGTACTACATTTAGTCCGCAAAAATAACGAATTATTGCAAAACCACGAAAAATCGGAGCAAGAAGTTTGAATTAAAAGATAGATTTATAACAGATAGAAAGATTTTCGGCATATAAAACGAATAAGTATTATCCGAAAGGGAAAACAGAAAGAAAACAGGAGGCCAATTACACTATTATTTTTTCACACTTTTTTTTCAAACTAAATGACTTAAAAATGAGGAACTAAGCCAAAATCGCTTCATTTTTTTCAAAAAACTTTTCGCTCAGCTATTGCAGGTTTCGGAAAAATGCCTACCTTTGCAACCGCAATCGAGAGAGATAGCGATTAAGAAATGAAATATTGGTGCGTTAGTTCAGTTGGTTAGAATACATGCCTGTCACGCATGGGGTCACGGGTTCGAGTCCCGTACGCACCGCAAGTCTTTTTTGATTTATTAAAATTATTGGTGCGTTAGTTCAGTTGGTTAGAATACATGCCTGTCACGCATGGGGTCACGGGTTCGAGTCCCGTACGCACCGCAGATATTAATAATAATTTTATATGATCCTCTGTTTTCTTTGATAAAACAGAGGATTTTTAGTATATCTATCAAAATACAGAATTAAAAGCACCAAAGCCTTCCTTATTGCATTCAAAACCGACACGACTAATACAAAAGCAAATCACCTATCCAGAAATTAAAAAATAACTTTTGTCCAACATATTTAAATACATGCCGAACAAAAGTCATTCATAGCAGACTACATCACGCACAAAAACAATCAGTTCGCTTCCATTTGCTTATCAAACGCTTGTTGAATCAACTCCATGATATCATCCAATTCATTCATATTCGAAATACCGACTTCTACATCGCCATTGCCCCATCGTCCCAAGTTGGATACATCTTTGCACAAACCTTTTGGATCAAGTATATCTGCAAATGCTACATTTAGAGAAAGGCGCAACCGGGATTTCTGAGGCACGACATCCACAAAATTAATATAAGCCTTAAAGGCAATATACAACTTCTTGAGTTCCTCCTTTACGGAAGGATCTAGATTCATGATCCTTCTGCGCAAGGCCTGAAACAGAGTAAGTATGTCCCCCTTCAGATATTCATAGTGCTCCAACGTATACTCTGCAGAATCTCTCTCCGCAGATCTATAAACTTCGAGTGTCTCCGGCGATAATAACGGAAATCTCCATATTTCTTTAGCTTTCTCAGCCAATTGCCCTGCACGCACAAGTATCTGCTCTTCATTCCACGAACTGATTTTCCTCAAATATGAATTGAGGCGAATAGGAGAATCGTCGAAACCTCCCTCCATACTCTTCTTTTCTTGGAACGGGCGATCACTCAATTCCGAATTATAACCTGTCAGAGTCAGATTACCAAGTGTGTGTAAATATTTACCCTGGACTTCGCCCCAACCTTCCCCTAACATTTCTTGCCACTCGTGTGATAGATTAGGATTTTGGGGCATAACATGCTCGATGGTATAATCAGAAATATTCACCATCTCCTTACGCTGAAAATTTTCCAACCGATTTAAAAGGTAGTTCCTGTTACGGAAATTATAAACATCTTTGGTTTGTAGGAAAGTAGTGAACTCCGTATCGTTCGGAAAACGCTTATAACTATCCAGCAATAGGAATGCAGCTTTCAGACCATCCATATAATTCGCTTTATCGAATGACTTATAGAGAGTAGCGAACGTCTTATTCAGGCTATTTGTCGGTATGCCGCAAATGGCACGTCTGAACACATAATTCTCAACCAGACAAAGAGCTTCGTAGAACTCGTCCCTACTGATAACTTCGTTGACATAATCGTTGTACAACGGTAATAAAAACGGGTAACTAACGTCAACCCTCAACTGGCTGATGCGTTTGAAAGCCCCGCAAAGCTGCTTATCCGGCTCTTTGTGAAGCACCATGTTGACGTAATATCCGGAATAAGTATAAATGTCTTTGACTACTTCGCTGATCGTATCGGGAGCTTTTCCCCCTATCACATAGGCCTTGAAAGCATCGTACACCATATCGATACGAGGAATGGTGCCTGTCTTCACTGATAAGTAATCGCGCATGAAGCTATTAAACAGCGCCGCATATTCACTACCATATCCTTGTTCCATAGGATACCAATAAGATTCATAAAGTGAGGTCTGCAAGTGAACTTCTTGTCCCATCAGCACGTAATTGCGAATCAAGTCGGCTTGTGATAAATCAAGTCCCGTACTGTTCATACTTTCAAATATCAATTGTGGGTTGTCCTTCTCCTTTTCAAGAGCCACATCCACAACAAACAGTCGCTGTACTCCGCTATAAATAGCTACCACATTCTCCTTGTTTATCTTACTTTTAAAGAAGTCATAGTTTTCAATGATGCGTTGTGACATCCCCTCGGACTGAGGAATCCCCTTCAATAAATTTATATAGGTATCTTTATCTCTGCGGGTCAGCAGAAGTTTATACCGCAATTCATTATCTTCTTCCGGGTTAATCAGATAATAGTTCTGAAGTTTAGTGAAGCTGGTATCTATCTCTACCGCATTCTCTTTTATAAAATCGGCAATAGCCGCTATCAGCAAAGAGACGGTGGTCAAGCGCTGCTGTCCATCAATAACCAGAAGTTTAGGCACATCGGACACTGTATGTATACTCTCTTGAAAATAAACGATAGAACCGATAAAGTGCCCCTGGACGGCAGAATCGTTGCTAATACGCAAAATATCATTCAACAATTGATTGCATTGAACCAGTTGCCAACTGTATGTACGCTGATAAATGGGAATCACAAACTGTCGTGGTCCCTTTATGATGCTTAAAAGATTATTGGAAGATGCTTTCATAGATTATGCTTATTTTACGATAACAAAAGTATTCTTTTTCCCGATTATAAGAGAATAAAATAGGAAAATTATCAATAGTTTCCTGTTTTTGTCCGTTCATTGACCAATAATATTTCTCACTACCTTTGATTGAACATAATAGAGACAGAGCTTAATGATTGTCCACAATTGAACAAGGAAGTCAGTTTCCATGATAAAACTACAAAATTTAAAAAGGAACTTAAAACTCTGATTAAAACATGGGACAAGTGCACGAAGGACTTGAGAATCTTCTTGTTCGTAGACAATATTGATAGATACTCTGAGAAGAAAATCATCCAATCGATTGATTCTTAACTCAGAATATTCTATTACCGATATTTAATAACAAAAAATTTACTAATCAATCAGTATAATAAGATACATCGAGAGAATATCTGGATCAGCAGCAAATATTTACGTCACTTAATCGAATTGTTAGTACTGGTCAGTAAAACTAAGGATGTATCTTTTGTCATCAGGCAAAAAGAGGAAACACAGGGAAATACGGTTGAAACATATTCCATCACTTTACTAAAAGATATCCATGTGAACCGAACAAACTACGCGATTCTATTGAATGTGCCCGATACACGGTTATAGCCTATTGAGAGCCGGCCATAGACTTGGGAAAATACATATAACTCGAAAAAAATACATTTTTTTTTGCTCACTCCTGAACAAAATTGATTTCTTCTGCGTTTATAATTATGCAAATCGGCCTGAAGCGCTTTATGCCTATGGGAATATCCATAATAGTCGCACCGTATGCCTCCCCGGCATAGACAGGTAAGATTGCATAGTAGTTTTGTCGTGTTTT
>OGMW01000887.1_pt1 | contig 29331 bp, 20 predicted proteins | sample 1573281 | NCBI WGS metagenome assembly OGMW01 (sample SAMEA2581907, study PRJEB24529) | metagenome | biome: Human gut stool | place: China | collected 2011 | reverse complement strand
CACCTTGGTATTCGCCGCCATCCTTAAATTTATAATGACCTATTTTGATTTCCTGCGACATCATCTGCAAGGAAATGGTTATCAACAAAGCAATAAGACTAATAGATTTATTTTTCAGCATTTCTATCTATTTGTAATTAATCTACTTAGAATTTAAATTGTTCAAAAAAGCTTCTGCACGAGCCAGGTCTTCCGGTGTATCAATACCTATTGTTTCAATTTGACTGATTCCAACCTTTATGGTATACCCGTTCTGAAGCCAACGCAATTGTTCCAATGACTCAGCGATTTCAAGATCACTCTGAGGCAATGAAGTAATCTCCTTCAGGACTTCAGTTTTATAGGCATATAAACCTATATGTTTATAATACGTATGCCCGGCCAACCATTCCTCTTTATCCTTATTACGTTGATATGGAATAATAGATCTGCTGAAATACAAGGCCTGCATCTGGTTATTGACCACAACTTTCGGAGAATTGACGTTTTCAAGTGCAGACCATCCGTCTTCTGGTGTAAACGGTTTAACCAGAGTCGCAATTTCTGTTTGCGGATCATCAAAACAAGCCTTGACGGTTTCCAACTGCGAAGCTTGAATAAAAGGTTCATCTCCCTGAACGTTGATTATCACATCATAAGTTTCCTTCAAATGTGTATAAGCCTCATAACATCTGTCAGTACCGCTTTTATGATGTACGCTAGTCATTACAGCCTTACCACCAAAATTTTCTACCGTCTGAAATATCCGCTCGTCATCTGTGGCAACTACGGCCTCATCCAATACATTGGCAACTTGCTCATAAACTCTCTGAATAACCGGTTTTCCACCTAATATAGCCAATGGTTTGGCCGGAAAACGTGTTGATGCATATCGCGCCGGAATGATTCCTACAAATTTCATTTCTAATATTTAATGATTACACCATACAAAAATACAAAAAAGATTTTGTTGACGACCATAAAAAGATTTATTTTGTAATCAAAAAACATGGAAAACATTTGTTTTGTCGCATTAGGCAGCAACCGGAAGACACTTCAATACCTGATTGAAGCTCAAAGGTTACTCATAGAAAAATTCCCGGATATCCGTTTCAGCAAGATACTGAAAACTCAGCCTATTGATTTCTGCTCACCAAACTGCTTTTACAATCAAACAGCCATATTCCATACAGATCAGAAAGAAGAATCTGTCACCTGTATACTTAAAGACATTGAAAAGCAAATGGGACGCAAGCCCGAAGACAAGAGTCTGGGCATCGTCATTATCGATCTGGACTTACTTGTATTCAATCACATCATCAAGAAGCCTGACGACCTGAACAGATTCTATATACAAGAAGGAATAAAAGAGCTTTACCCCACACTTCTCAGGTAAGGATAAAGCTCTTTTTGCTTATTCTTTATCAATCAGTTAACGTCCGTCTTAATTAAAGATCTCGTCTATGCCGCTGACTTCTTCTTCAGCAGAAGTTTCATCATAAGAAATTGTTTCACAAGGATCAAAGTCTGCCGGCAGCTCAAATTTCTCTGATTCGGAATATCCCAAACGGGCATCTTTGAATACAGACTGGAAGAAATAGGCACAGATCGGCAAAGCTGCAGACGCACCTTGTCCATACGTCATGCTATTGAAATGAATATCGCGGTCTTCTCCACCGACCCAGCAGCCTGTAACCAAAGATGGAGTGAAAGCCATAAACCATCCGTCTGAATTTCGGTTAGTAGTACCTGTTTTACCACCCATATCGGCATTGACATTATAACGGAAACGCATTCTGCTACCCGTACCTCCATTCATCACACCCTGAAGCATGATTATCATCTTATATGCACTCTCTTCACTGATAACCTCATTCATTTTGGGTTGGAATTCCGCCACGACATTACCTTCATTATCTTCAATCCGAGTCACTAGTAATGGAGCGGTTCGGATACCGTTATTGGCAAATACGGTATAAGCACTGACCATTTCGGAAACAGAAATCTCACAAGGACCCAAGCACAAAGACATTGACGGATGAATATCACGGTTTAATACCCCAAACTCATGAATCAGTCGAACGAGGGCCGCCGGACTGAGACGGCTCATCAGATAAGCAGAAATCCAGTTATTGGATTGTGCCAATCCCCATTTAAGTGTAACCATCTCACCGTAGCGGGAGCGACTGCCGTTACGTGGCGTCCATGGTTTCCCTGCCACAATGTAAGTCTGCTGCACATTAGGAGCCAGATCACAAGGCGACATCCCGTTTTCCATGGCCAAGGTATAAAGGAACGGTTTGATTGTTGACCCCACCTGCCGGCGTCCGACTCCGGCCATGTCATATTGGAAATAGCGGTAATCAGGTCCACCAACATAAGCCTTCACAAAACCTGTCTTGGCCTCCATACACATAAATCCGGCACGTAGGAAACCCTTGTAATATCTTATTGAATCCATTGGTGACATGATAGTATCCACCTCGCCATGATAAGAAAAGACTGTCATCTCACACGGTGTTGAAAATGCTTTTTTGATTTCACTTTCCGTTGCCCCGTATTTCTTCATCATAATATAGCGCTCACTCTGGCGCATGGACCGTTCCATAATTTCATTGACTTCTTTCTGAGTCAACTGATTTGAAAACGGTCTTGTCGGCTGATTACGCTTTTCCTTATCGAAAATAGGCTGAAGATATCCAGCCACATGTTTCAACACCGCGTCTTCTGCATATTTTTGCATACGCGAATCTATCGTGGTATAGATTTTGAGTCCGTCTGTATATAGATTATAAGGTGTACCATCCTTCTTTTTATTCTTGTTACACCATCCATAAAGCGGATCCGTTTCCCATGCCAGGGAATCTTCATAAAACTTCTGTCCCTGCCATGAAGCATAATTGGAACGGTTCGGTTTTTTAGCCATCAGCATAGTACGCAAACGCTCTCTGAAATACGTAGCAATGCCCTCCTTATGGTCCACCCTGTGGAAACGCAATTTCAATGGTTCATCTTTATATGTTCTGGCTTCCGCTTCAGTCAGGTAACCGGCTTTGACCATCTGATCCAACACGACATTACGCCTGTCACGACAACGTTCGGGTTTGCGAACCGGATTAAAATAAGACGGATTTTTACACATCCCGATCAACGTAGCCGCCTCGCACACGGACAGATTATTAGGATCCTTATTAAAATAAGTTTTTGCTGCTGTTTTTATGCCTACGGCATTATGAAGAAAATCAAAATAGTTCAGATACATAGTGATGATTTCTTCCTTTGTATAATATCGTTCCAGTCTGACAGCAATAACCCATTCTATCGGTTTCTGCAATGCACGTTCCATTGTGCTTTGTGCCACGTCAGAATAAAGTTGTTTGGCCAACTGCTGTGTAATAGTACTTCCACCTCCTGCATTTTCCTGTCCCATTATCACCCGTTTGACAATAGCACGTGCCAATGCACGGTAGTCGATACCTGAATGCTCATAGAAACGAACATCTTCAGTAGCCACAAGCGCCTTGACCAACCATGGCGAAAGATTTTCATAGTCCACAAAAATGCGGTTAGCCCTACTGTACGACCAGGTACCCAAAAGTTTGCCGTCAGAAGAGAGGGCCTGTGAAGCATATTTATTGACAGGATTTTCCAATTGTTGCAGATTGGGCATATAACCGATCCATCCTTTCCATATTGCATAAAAAGCTCCGGCTATCCCACTCAAAGAAAGAAACAAAATTACCCACAGCGTGATAATAAATTTTTTTCTCATACTATTACTTTATCCAGTTATTTATATTTTTGTCATTACGCCAATAGGTTGCAAATTTACAAATAAAGTTTTTAAAAGCCGATGTAATTACAAAAAAGTTTCTAAATAAGCAATCGGCATAATCTGAATTACGTTTTTTTTATTACCTTTGAAGCATATTTAGTTCTATCTATTTGAAAAATCATGTTCAAAATGGAAAACAGGAGTTTGGTGACCATAGCCGAGCATTCTAAAGAGAAAATCATGTATCTCATCAGAATGGCTCAGGAGTTTGAGAAACATACCAACCGTAAAATTCTGGATGGTAAAGTAATTGCAACCTTATTTTTCGAGCCTTCAACCAGAACAAGACTCAGTTTTGAAACAGCAGCCAACCGGCTGGGAGCACGTGTCATCGGTTTTACCGATCCCAAAGTGACAAGTTCCACCAAGGGCGAAACTCTTAAAGACACAATCATGATGGTCAGCAACTATGCTGATCTGATTGTCATGCGCCACTATCTTGAAGGTGCGGCACGCTATGCATCAGAAGTTTCTCCTGTGCCCATTATCAACGCCGGCGACGGAGCCAACCAGCATCCTTCACAGACCATGCTGGATATTTATTCTATCTATAAGACACAAGGTACTTTGGACAACTTGCAGATATATATGGTTGGCGACTTGAAATACGGACGTACGGTTCATTCTCTTCTTATGGCTATGCGGCATTTCAATCCGACATTCCATTTTATTGCCCCAGAAGAATTGAAGATGCCAAACGTATACAAAGAATACTGTATACAACATCATATTAAATTTGTAGAACACACAGATTTCACCGCCGAAACCATAGCAGATGCGGACATTCTTTATATGACACGCGTACAAAAAGAACGTTTCACTGACTTGATGGAATATGAAAAAGTGAAGGATCTTTATCTGCTTAAACTCGACATGCTTAAAAAAGCCAAGGACAATATGCGGATTCTACATCCATTGCCCCGCGTCAATGAAATAGAATACAGTATTGATGACGATCCACACGCCTATTATTTTGAGCAGGCTCATAACGGTTTGTTTGCTCGTCAGGCGCTGATTTGTGATGCTTTAGGCATTACGCTTGACGATGTCATCAACGACAAAACCATTATCGAATAAGTTTTCGCGTTAATTTACATAAGATCATGAAAAGACAAGAACTTTTAGTTGCCGCTCTCGAAAGTGGTACTGTTATCGATCATATTCCTTCAAGCAAACTGTTTGAAGTCATCAATCTGCTTCACCTTGAAAAGATGAAGACCTCCATCACAGTGGGCTATAATCTGAAAAGTAAAAAGATGGGGCACAAGAGTATTATCAAGATTGCCGGTAAATTCTTTTCAGACGAAGAACTTAACCAACTGGCTGTAGTCAGTCCGAACGTAACACTCAGTATTATCAGAGATTACGAGGTAGTAGAAAAGAAAGAAGTGAAATTACCGTCAGAACTGAAGGGAATCGTCAAATGCGCCAACCCCAAATGTATCACCAACAACGAACCGATGAAGACTCTCTTCCATGCCGTTGATATGGAAAAAGGTGTCCTGAGATGCCATTATTGCAATAAAGAGGTCAATCTCGATAATGTTAAACTCATTTAATTAAGTTTATCACGATGAAACAGGACTGGAAGCCAGGTACCATGATCTATCCTCTGCCGGCTTTGCTCGTCAGCTGCGGAAGTTCACCTGAAGACTACAATCTGATTACTGTGGCTTGGGCTGGAACACTGTGTACCAACCCGCCCATGTGCTATATTTCTGTACGTCCGGAACGACATTCATACGAACTTATCAAGAAAAATATGGAGTTTGTCATCAATCTGACTACGGAAGATCTGGCTTTTGCCACTGACTGGTGCGGAGTACGCTCCGGACGGGATTACCGCAAATTTGAGGAAATGAACCTGACTCCAGGCAAAGCCCGTATGGTAGCAGCCCCGATCGTTGAAGAATCACCACTGAATATCGAGTGCAAGGTTAAGGAGATCATATCTTTAGGATCACACGATATGTTTATAGCCGATGTCGTCAATGTCAAGGCTGATGAACGCTACCTGGATCCGGAAACCGGAAAATGGGAACTGGACGCCAGCAATCCTTTGGTTTATCTGCATGGCTCCTACTATAGTCTGGGACAGAAAATCGGCAAATTCGGCTGGAGTGTAGAAAAGAAAAAGAAATAAAACTCACCAATACATTAATAGAATGAAAACAGACAACACCCTGTTCGATCTTATCGAGAAAGAACATCAGCGCCAGCTCAAAGGCATCGAGCTGATTGCATCAGAGAATTTCGTCAGCGATGAAGTCATGAAAGCCATGGGTTCATGGTTGACCAACAAGTACGCTGAAGGTTATCCGGGTAAGCGTTATTACGGCGGTTGCCAGGTGGTAGATGAAGTGGAAAGCCTTGCCATCGAAAGAGTATGTAAACTCTTCGGTGCGGAATACGCCAACGTACAGCCTCATTCAGGCGCACAGGCCAATGCTGCAGTTTTCCTGGCTTGTCTGAAAGCCGGCGATACTTTCATGGGCTTAAATCTTGATCACGGCGGCCATCTGTCACATGGTTCTCCAGTGAACACATCCGGTATCCTTTATCACGCTATCGGTTACAACCTCAACAAGGAAACCGGACGTGTGGATTATGATGAAATGGAGAAACTGGCTTTGGAACACAAGCCCAAGATGATTATCGGTGGCGGCTCAGCCTATAGCCGCGAATGGGACTATGCCCGTATGCGCGAAATTGCAGACAAAGTGGGTGCCATCTTTATGGTTGACATGGCTCATCCTGCCGGACTGATCGCAGCCGGATTACTTGAGAATCCGGTTAAATATGCCCACATCGTTACTTCTACCACTCACAAGACGTTGAGAGGTCCGCGTGGCGGTATCATCCTGATGGGTAAGGACTTTGACAATCCATGGGGACTGACTACCCCGAAAGGCGAAATCAAGAAGATGAGCCAGCTGCTCAACAGTGCCGTATTCCCGGGTATACAGGGCGGACCGCTTGAGCATGTTATTGCAGCCAAGGCAGTAGCTTTCAACGAAGCACTTCAGCCTGAATTCAAAGAATGGGCAAAACAAGTTCAGAAGAACGCCAAGGTTCTGGCAGACGAACTGATGAAACGCGGTTTCCATATTGTCAGCGGCGGAACAGACAATCACTCCATGCTGGTTGATTTACGCAGCAAATATCCGGATCTTACTGGTAAGGTGGCTGAGAAAGCACTTGTTGCAGCTGATATCACCGTCAACAAGAACATGGTGCCATTCGATTCACGCAGTGCATTCCAGACTTCAGGTATCCGTCTTGGTACACCTGCTATTACTACACGCGGTGCAAAAGAAGATCTCATGATCGTCATTGCTGAATTAATAGAAAAGGTTCTGAATGCGCCAGAAGACGAAAATGTTATTTCTGCCGTACGTAAGCAGGTTAATGAAATCATGGCCGGTTATCCCTTGTTTGCATATTAATCCAATATAGGAAACAGAATTATATGCTATATTATTATTAAAAAACGTGCCGGAGTTTCTTCCGGCACGTTTTTTAATAATACATGAAATGCATTTGTCTTATCTAGCATCACCACATATTTTGGATGAAACTAATTTAATCCTATTTTAACTCCAATGCAATAATACTCATGGCCGGCATTTTGACTGTCAGCTTACCCTTGGAAATCTTGAAGTCCTTAAAATCTACAGGTTTCACTGTTTCCGGTTTTTCAAATGAATTAAGAGCATCTACTGAAGCTGCCGTAAGTATCTGTCCACTCACTGTCTTTTGCTTTAAACCGCCAAGATCTATCGTGACATTCTCTTTGTCCTTCAAATCCACATTGGCAAGAGAAATATGAACAACTCCCTGAGCATTGACAGACGCTGTAGCACTTACCAAGGGCATCCTACGCGTTTTACCTTCCTTACCCATTTCCGCTCTGACAGACATGGAGTCACACTTCAGTTCCATCGGAATAAATGTGGCATCCTGATGAACATTATACATCTTGAAAACATGATAAGAAGGCGTCAGTACCATACGGTCTCCCTTTGTCAATATCATACTCTGCAGCACATTAGCAATCTGGGCAATATTGGTCATCTTGATACGTTCCGTATACTTATGGAAAACGTTCAGCGACAAAGCTGCAACAAATGCGTCACGCATTGTATTCTGCTGATAAAGATGTCCGCTAATGGTTCCTGGTTCCTCATCCCACCAGGTTCCCCACTCGTCTACCATCAGTCCCACACGTTTACGTGGGTCATATTGATCCATAATTTTGATATGGGCTTTCAGACAATTCTCTATATCAAGACATTTACCCAATGTCCAATAATAATCTGCCTCTGTAAAATCTGTTGCCGAGCCCTTACTTCCGCTCCATCCGGACACTGTATAATAATGTAATGACAAACCATCCATCAGTCCTCCCGCTTGCTTCATCAGCGTTTCGGTCCAATGCAAATCATATTCACCTGATCCGCTGGCTATCTTAAATAGTCTATTACCATTATAACTGCGACAATAAGTCTGATAACGACGGTAGAGATCAGCATAGTATTCCGGACGCATATTGCCGCCACATCCCCAGCTCTCGTTACCTACACCTATATATTTTACCTTCCAGGGTTTCTGTCTGCCATTGGCTTTACGGAGTTTGGCCATCGGACCGTCTTCTGCCGTCATATACTCTACCCACTGAGCAGTCTCCTGCACGGTTCCGCTACCCACATTCATAGAAACATAGGGCTCACAACCCAACAATTCACAAAGATTAAGGAATTCATGTGTACCGAAACTGTTATCCTCAACTGTACCTCCCCAGTTATTATTGACCATTCTCGGGCGGTTTTCCTTCGGACCTATTCCATCCATCCAATGGTATTCATCGGCAAAACAGCCTCCCGGCCAACGCAAAACCGGTACTTTCAGATCCTTCAACGCCTGAAGTACGTCGTTACGGTAACCATCCGTATTAGGAATGTCTGAATTTTCACCCACCCAAAGGCCACCATAAATACATGTACCAAGATGCTCGGCAAATTGCCCGTAAATTTCTTTGGGGATCTGCACTTTAGCCTGTTCCGGGAATAAAGTAACCTGCGCTTCTTTCTGCGCAAACAGAGGCATTGCTCCAATCAGCAAAGCCATTCCAAACAAAGGTTTGATTTTCATAGTCTGAACTCTTATTATTTGTTTACAATTCGCAAACATACATAAAAAAAGTGTAATGACCACATTTTTGCCTTTTTTTTACCTGAAACAGCTAATTTCTTTTTCTTTCAATATCTCCAAACAAATCAAAACACACTTCGTATATTTCAATCGACATTATTATCCTATATACCCTTATTACCGTTTTTTCAAGGCTATTCCGGATAAAATATGTAACTTTGCAAAGTTTAATTTAAGCATCAAATATTATCATGACAACAATGTTACCCAAAAGGAAACGGGCACTTATAGCAGTAACCCTTCTCCTCCTTATCCTGCTGATTCTGGTATACCGATGGTTCCTTGGTGCAGCATTCAATCTTGACCACACGGCCTATATCTACATTGACAACGATGATACGAAAGATTCCGTTTATGTCAAGATAAGCCAGACAGCCAATCCCAAAAGCATGATAGGATATACCATTCTATCTACCATTTCACCTAACCATATTAAAAGCGGAAGATATGCGGCTACGACTGATGAAAATATGATCAGTTTCTACCGCAAGCTGAGAAGCGGAAGGCAGACTCCGGTCAGTCTGGTCATTCCCAGCGTACGGACAATGGATCGATTGGCAGCCGCTCTCGACAAAAAACTGATGTTGGACTCAGCAACCGTTGCGCGTGCTTTCACCGACTCTGTATTCTGCAGCAAGTATGGATATGACACCGCAACACTGGCATGTCTGTTCATTCCCAATACATACGAAATATACTGGAACACAAGCCTGGAAGATTTCATGCAACGAATGATCAAAGAAAACCAGAATTTCTGGTCGGACGAACGTCTGAACAAAGCACACGAAACCGGTCTGTCCTGCAACGAAATCATTACGCTCGCTTCCATAATTGACGAAGAAACCGCCAACAACGCCGAAAAACCGATGGTAGCCGGCATGTATCTTAATCGTCTTAAACAAGGTATGCCTCTACAGGCCGATCCTACGATTAAATTTGCACTCAAGGATTTCAGCCTCAGACGTATTTATCACAATCACCTCAACATAAACAGTCCTTACAACACTTACCGTAACATCGGTTTACCTCCGGGCCCTATCCGTATTGCCAGCATAGCCGGTATTGACGCCGTCCTTAACCACGTCAAACACGACTATCTCTATATGTGCGCCAAAGAAGATTTTTCAGGTACACATAATTTTGCACGTACTTATGACGAACATTTACGCAATGCCGCACGCTATTCTGAAGCACTCAATAAAAGAGGAATCAAATAGTAAAATACATGTGGACAAAAACAATTCAAGGCCGGGCAATCACTGTCCAGCCTTGAACACATTCTAACTTAACTAATATATGAAAAAACCTGTTTTTTACCTTAACAACCTACCTTTTATATATTGAAATGATTAGCGACTACTGTATATATATATCGAAATGATTAGCTACACAATCTGATTACGCGTTTACGTATACTCATTTTTGACCGTTTGATATTGTATTCGACGCTGCGGTCAGTAATATGATATTTCTTTGCTATCTCCCTGTATGTACATCCCTCCTCATGAAAATCATAAAAAATAGCCTTTCTGGATGCCGGAAAACGTTTTATCGTTTCACCGATAATCTGGAACAGTTCTTTATGACACATCTCTGTCAACTGGTCATCAGTGATACTGTCAAGAGAAAGTGCGACTGTTGACAGTACACGTTCTGCACGCAACCGTCTGCGCAACACATCCCAAGCCTGATTACGAAGCATCGTATAAAAGTATGAACTGATACTATATTGAATATTCTGCTCATCTCCCATTTCTATCAAACGAAGAAAAACATCACTGACAATATCCTCGCATTCCTCCACATCCAATTGCGTAATAGAACGAACGAAGAATACAGCCTTGTTATAGTGCTTCTCATACAATGTTGCGTAATCTAATTCATTTTTCATGATATTCTAAGGTTATTTCGTTTCTCGATGCAAAAGTAATTTCCGTTCTTTTAAATGGCACGACAGAATGTTGCGGATGTATGTACGAGATGATGCTATACTAGCAAATACAACATTTTATACATACATCTGCAACATTCCGTACATATAAAACCCTCATTTTTTACCCCGACTTGCATATAAAAAACATTTTTAACACTTATCTTTGTATATCAAAAAACAATCAATGCCATGAAACGCTTTCTGATTTATCTGCTTTCAGGACTGCTCTGTCAGGTTTCTTTCTGCAACGGACAACAACATCTGTTCAGACTTCTCAATACCCAAAACGGACTATATAACAATCAGGTCCGCTTCATTCAACAACTCACAGACGGACGTATACTTTCCTATACGGAAGGTATGTTTAATCTATACAACGGATTTTATTTCGAACAGTTATCCTGTGACCTTACCCACACTATTCCACTCGGCATGCACAACCAATGTACGGCTTATGACGGGGGAAACGGTCTTTTATGGGCAAAAGACTTTTTCAGACTTTACCTGTTCGATACCCGTACATACAGATTCTGCACGGACATCAAGGAAAGGTTTAAGAACGCACAGATAAAGGAACCGTTCAGGGACTTTATTCTGGATGATGACAAAAACGCATGGATCATCACTGAATCCGATCATCTTTACCGATATGACTGGAAAAATAAAGCCAAACCCATATACCAACTTTCACCTGAAGAGAAAACAGAAGGTATCAAAATCCAGGAAGTCATACAAGGCGGTCCTTTTCACCTGATCTTCATGAACAACGGCCGCATATATTGTTGGGAAGAAAAAACTGCACGGATCATTTCTATCGACGACACCCATAATGATGGCGTCCCATCGGACTATTTCCGCGTAAAAGGACTCCGTCAAGATACCCAACACCTTCTTTTGGCTTTCGGAAATCAGACCGGCATACTATACCAATATAATATTTATACGAGAGAATGGAAAAAAATCCTGGAATGCCAATATATCAATGATATTCAGAAAGACCGGAAAGGACAGATCTGGCTGGGCGGAAAAAGCGAACTTTTCTGTCTTTCTCCCGATTTGAAAATACGTCTTCAGCTTGACCATTTCCAATTGCTCCATAACAGCACAGTCAGCGATGACATCATGTCCATTCTTATTGACAGCAACCAACAATTATGGCTTGGCATGGGAGCCAGCGGCATTTTGCAAGCCATATCCTCGGAAAATTATCTCCAGAACTATTCTAATCTGGCGTCATCCCATGCAGCCAGCAATCTGATCCGTTCACTGCAACCTTACAACAAAAACGAACTTTTGGCAGGTACTATGGGCGGTTTATTCCTTTTCAATACTTCCGACAAGACCTATCGCGTCTTCCGGAATGAATTGTCAAATACCTACTGCACCGACATCAAACGCGACAACAAAGGGCGTTACTGGATCAGCAGTCGACGTGGCCTTCTCTGTTTGGATGGTAAAGCAGTCACCATCTACAACAGGCAGCGTCTCAAACAGATGACATCTGAGATTGTCCGTTTCAGTCTCCCACTAGCAGACGGCCGTATATTATTGTGTAACGGTCTGAAAGATATCATTCTCTTCAACCCCGAAACAGAACACTGTATCCGTCCTGATCTTCACTCACCTGAATTCGAACGATGTCGTGCACTCAGCTTCGCCATCGAAATCACACCCGGACAAATCATCCTGGGAAGCCAAAGCGGTATATTCAGTTTCCACACAGACCGTAATAAACTAACTGACCTTGATTGGGTCAAGCCTTGGGAAAAATTCAGCAATAAATATAATTGTGCCTATATCAAGGACAACCGTCTATGGATAGGTACACAAAACGGCCTGCTTTACCATAACTGTATTACAAAACAAACTGTCAGACTTAGTACTGAAGACGGTCTTCCCAACAACTGTATACAAGGGATCATCAGTACGCCAGAAAATGACTACTGGATTTCCACCTCCAACGGTATAAGCAAGCTAAGGCCACAGAATGACAGTAATTTCGTAGTAGTGCGTCTAGGCAAAGCCGATGGTGCACCGTCATGCGAAATGATGGAACAGTCCATAGCCATCATGCCTGACAAGCATGTCTATGTAGGAAGTGTCAATGGCATTACAGATATTTCTCCAGAAACAACAACCTATCCCGACAAAACACTCAAAACTTATCTGGTAGGACTGCGTATCATGAATCATGAGATCAATAACGAAGGTATTTTCCAAGACCGCCAGATTCTGCCGGAAGGTATGACTCATACCAATAAAATCATACTCAAATACAACGAAAACTTCATTGATTTCAGATTCTCTGCTCTCAACTATGAGATGCCACAACGTACCTATTACCGTTATCGGCTGGACGGTGTAGACAAGACATGGAATTACAGTATCTCAGCCACAGGATTGTGTACGGCTTCATATACCTCGCTCTCTCCGGGAACGTACCATCTGCAAGTCCAAGCCTCCTTGGGGCCTGAAAAATGGGGGGAAACCAACGAATGGGTTCTGGAAATCAAACCACCTTTTTGGAAAACATGGTGGGCATATACCCTATATACCATTCTGTCCATCGCACTGGCTGCTTTCATCATCGAACTATACATCGCAGATAAACGGTCAAGAATGATTGCTGAACAGGAAACCCTGAAACGACAAAGGGAACAACAGCTTGATGAACTCAAATTCAGATTTTTCACCAATATCAGTCATGAATTCCGTACCCCACTTGCACTGATCATCACACCTTTGGAGCTTTTGATCAAACGGACTACAAACGAAAGCATCAAAAACGAATTGGAAAAGATCCTGCACAGTGCCAAGGATCTGCTCAGCCTGGTCAACCAGCTGCTCGACTTCCGACGACTGGAACAGAAAGGCGAACAACTGAAACCGGCTGCCGTATCAATCAAGTCCTTCATCGAGAGCAACGTATCACGATTCAACGAACTGACCAAAGAGAAACACATTAACCTGGTGTGTGAATGCCAGTTTACAGACGAAGACATTTTTTATCTTGATTCCGAAAAAATCACCCGTGTAATCAACAACCTGCTCTCCAATGCCATCAAATTCACTTCTGAAGGAGGACTGATAAGCATACAGGCAGGATGGACCGGTATCAGCCAGACCCATCCGGAACCGGATGGTATCAGTATATCAGTCAGTGATACAGGTATCGGCATACATAAGAAAGATCTCAATAACATATTTGAAAGGTTCTACCAAAGCGACAATCAAAATGACGGCGAACATCTCAACACCGGCAGCGGTATAGGCCTGCATTTGAGTAAAGGTTACGTGGAACTTCATCATGGTACCATTAAAGCAGAAAGCGAAGAGGGCAAGGGAAGCCGATTCACAATATGGCTGCCTTTATCCGAACATGCCGTACAGGAAAAAAGCACTGTCACACAACAACAAACCACAGGTACACTTCCAAATGACAGCCAATCCACTTCATCCGAAGTACAGAACAGCAGTCCAACAGAAGAAGCCAATACCATCCTCATCGTTGAAGATAATGAGTCATTCCGCCATTTCATGCGTGAACTATTACATAACGACTATAATATCCTTCTTGCCTCTGACGGACAGGAAGGACTCGAAATGGCACAACACTACAATCCTGATCTCATTATCAGTGATGTCATGATGCCCCGCATGGACGGCTATGCCCTTTGCCGTGCAATTAAATCAGACGCCCAATGCAGCCATATTCCTTTCGTTCTGCTGACCGCCAAGAATTCCTCTGAGAGCCGGAGCGGTGCCTATGATGCCGGAGCAGATTCCTTCATTGCCAAACCGTTCGACATCGGTGTGCTGACAAGCAGAATACATCAGTTGCTTGAACAAAAACTCAAACGTCAGGAGAGCTTCATCCATGAAGTAAAAATTGATCCTAAAGAAATTACTATTTCAGATATTGATGAAGAGTTTATCAAGAAGGCTGTTGACTGTGTGGAAAAAAATATCGAAAACCCCGATTACAGTGTAGAATCCCTTAGCACAGACATTGGTGTTGACCGTTCTCATCTTTACCGTAAAATGCAGGCTATCGTCGGACTCAAACCATCTGAATTTATCAGAAATATCAGACTGAAACGGGCTGCCTACCTCCTTGAAAACAGCAAATATCCTGTCCAACAGATTTCTTTGATGGTGGGATTCAACACACCCCGCTATTTTTCTCTTTATTTCAAGGAAACGTACGGTATGACACCTTCCCAATACCTACAACAGAAACGGGCTCAAAATAACCGTCATTCTGAAGCATAAACCGTACCCTGACACGAAAAAACGAAGAAAAATGCGTTGAAAGCCATTTTGGGGTCCCAGGACTTACCCCAAAGGTGAACAAATGTACTTGATATCCACTTCTTCACCACGGGGTATAACATACTGGAAAGCAAAACATTATATGTGAATCGCACCCCTTCACTTCTTTCATTGCCCTCTTCACCCTCTACAATGCCGATACAGCCACTATCGGGGTCTGTTCCGACTCAAAAAAGCATACAGGGATGAGGGGCGCAAATACAGCGCAAAGCCTTCAGGAAGGGTATCAGATATGCAAAACTATCGATTGATGAAGGAGCATAATTTTGTAAACATATCAAAATTTCGTTCCTTATATCCGGGCTTGTTTTCCAAAAAAGATGGCTTACTTTAAAAAAAGTAAGCTTTACTTTTTAAAAAGTAAGCCTTACTTTTTTGGAAATGTCATGATTTAAGAATTTCTGTTCAAAATAAAATTTTTCTTACAAATGCTGTTTTTCCTTGAAAAATGGCTTCGTGAAGGACTCGTGAAGGAGCGGTGAAGGAGATGGTTCACCCTGCATCCCGCATCTACACTGGGATGTGAAGGGGTGAAGGGGTTTTTGAAGGTAGAAGAGTAGGGAGGAGGTGAAGGAGGAGGTATGTGGAGAATGGCTGCTTGGAAGTGGAAATGTTTGTATGGATTTATGTAAGTTAAAAATTGGGGATAAATGGACATATACCTGATTTTAGTTTTTAATAAAAATCAGGTTTTCTACCACAGTCTTAAATGTTTCAAATGTTCTTTTCTGTATTGCTATCTTTTGGGGAGTTTTTACGATTGTTATTTTTTCTCCTTTCGTAGAGGCTATCATGCTGGCTTTAGCTGTAGAGCCACCTTTTCCCGTTATCGCTGCAATAAAGCCTGCTGCAAATATTGCGCCTCTAACTGTCAGGTTGGCTGCCTCATTAATTGTTTCTGCATTTTTCTCTATATACGAAAGTTCAAACTTTACTTTATTTACTTCTTTCTGAATAAACAAAACTTCGCTAATATCATCAAGACAAAAGTATAGATACATTTTAAGAAGAATGATAACAATACTAATTATACGTTCTGTTTTTGTTCCATCTTCTTTTATGTCGGAGACTAATCTTTCGATCCTTGACCGGCGAACATTATAATTGCGTTCTTCTGACAGGTTTTGAAGTCGCACTATATATTTATTTAAAGTCTTGTAGCCAGTTTCAGAATCACAATTGAGTATTTTTATTAATGAAGTAAAGTTTTCAGCGGAAGATTTTATGTTTTTTGAGTTGAAAAGGGATAATACCTTCTCTGATAACAAATCATTATTGATTTTCTGTTCATTAGGGATCTTCTTCAATGTAACAGATGTGTCAACAATTACAACATCAGTTTTTATGTTTTTAATCGTTGTAACCAAATCTCTTAATGTTTTCTCTCTATCTTCGTAATATTTCAAAAAATGAATTCTAATAAGGTTAAGTCGAATGTCCTTGTGATAATCACTTTTGTCTAATTTTACAGGAATAATATGTTTTTTATGGGTAATGGCATAAGCTATTTCGTTAGCAGTGTTGGCTGAAGCATTTGCTCTTTCTGATGCGATGTATAAGAAAATATTACATTCATTGATGGCGTCTTCTATTTGTTGACACCATCCTTTTGTTGATATTAAACCATATTCATCAATCCAACGTTCTATGTGATTGTCATCAAGAACTTTAATAATTTCTGAGATTGCATTTCCCGGAATTACACGACCATTAATATCACGATAATCACCGCTTGCATGACTTATGAATACTTTATTTTTTCCCATATTTTAAATGCTTTAATTTCGTAATACCATTTTTATGGTAAAGACCTAAAATGTCGATTAAAATATACATTGCCGTTTCAGAAGATTCATTTGACCAAGTGTGCCATAATAATTAAATAAATCTCCATTAAGCATGGTAAAAGTACAAATAAAATTTGACCAAGTTATGTTTTCAGGTGTAATATTTTAAATTTTGTGTTTATAATTAGTTTATCTTGAAAGTTGGATAAAAAGCTTGTTTGTATTGTGTAATTGCATAGCATGTCAGTATTGAAACAGAAAATATCCATAGGATCCGTCTTTTTATTCTTCAGCTTTATCAAACAAGCCCATTGCAGAAGGGGATATATTATGTTTGATGCGGTCTTTCAACTTTAACATACAATCATCCACATCGTTTACTCCCACGGTTGAGCCATCTTTATTAATGCCGAAATAGATGTATCCGCCTTTCTTGTAATTAAGGAAAGCGATGATCTCCTTTTCTATATCAAGTTCCGGAGTCAGTTCTCTTTTATACTCTATACGGTTAGTCTCTGTCATACCAATATTTATATGTGTTTATATTATTTACAAACTGATTTTAATGTTTCAATAGCTTTCTTTAATTGGAACATATTTAGTCCTGAAAGCAAAAGCTTTGATGACATTATGGATAAATTTGAACGATTTACAATTGATATATTGAAACTATCTTTGATGCTTGATATAAATGATGATATAGTTCCGATGACTATTGCGGCAACAGATAGACCGTTATTTTCTCGTATTTCATCCTCTGCGATTGTTAGAGCATATCCAATCGAATTATTTATATAATTATTTCGTTTGTTTATTAGATTCACAATCTCCATTTCAAGAGATTGTTTCTTCATATTATTCAAATAAGAATTATCAAATGATGAATATTTACTATTTATATTAATCATTTGTAATTCCATCTCTATTCTGGAAATGGAATTTTGACAATTCCTAGCAGATTCAATATCATTAAAAGCGTTTGTATATAAAATCTTTATTACGGTTGAATCCATAGCTTACTTTTTTGATTGATTATTTTCAATAGTATCTTTCATATCCCTTATTTGCCCCACAATGTTGTAGGCATCAACAACACACTTATTAATTTCATTAAGTTTTTTTGTGTTTTCTTCCTCAAAATACCCAAGTGTTTGTATCATTCTATTTTGTTGTTCTTTGATAAAATCATCTATTTGATTTTGAGTCTTTTCAATCTCAGATTTACTTGTTGCTTCTAAATTTTCAATTAATTTTTCACTGTCTTTCTTGAGACTACGAATATCTTTTACTCCCTCATTTCCTTGTTGTATCAATTCGTCCATTTTATAAATAGAGTAAAAACTAAAAACAAGGAACAATATAGTCAGAATAGCAGCCCACATAGTTAAATTACTATATTCGTGTTCTACCTTATTCAAGTGTAAGTCTATCATAGATTTTGTTTGCATTTCAACAAGTGATCTTTCATTATGTAAACGTAAGGAGTCTTCTTTTAATATTTTTTCGTATTCCATATACAACAGTTCCATATTCCTATTATATACAGAATCTTGCATATAAGTTGATAATATGGCTTTATTATTACTGCCTAAATTACAATATAAACTATCAACTCTTTCTATATGATTAAGATAATAGTTTTTAATCTTGTCCTGTGATGAATTAAGACTACATATTGCAAATATTTGATAACCCATAAATATGGCAGTGTATATGCTTAATACTATTAAGAATAAATGTGCATACTTAAGTCGTTGAGGTGTAGTAGTTTTATTTCCCATTTCTTAGTATATTTAATAGTTGTTTACTTATTATTTGATATTCTACCTATTTTCTTTTACGAAAGATGGTATAGTCTTCTATTATTCCATCAAGTTTTGCATAATCTTTTGGATAATTACTCTTTTCAGATAGTCGAATTTGAATATCATATAAACGCCCGAAGTAGCATAGCATAATTTCTAAGTAGAGAATTCATATTTCTTGCGAGCCATAATTATACGCTCAATGCCACGGTCCAATAACTCAATTTCACCGGAACCGAAGAATTGTATAGACAATATCGAAATTGTAATTTTCTAAAAAGGCAACTCATCCTCTTTTTCTGGCATTAATTCACTAGTATATGTAATATATCGTTCTAAATCTTTTCGATCCCTAATATCATTAATTTCTCCATTAGAAGAAAAAATATTACTATCTATTTTTAATGTATATTTATACTCGCCTATACATTTAGAAAACACTAAATCCTCAAGAGGAAACCCTTCCTCAGAAAAAGTAAAACCTAAATCAATTAAATACTGCTTTAACGCCTCTTTGTTGGGTATGAATAAATCATATTGTTTTCCTCCCAATACATTTAATAGTTTTCTTACACTAGGTTGTATAGCAAAAATACTTCCTTTAAATTTATTGAAAAAAGATTTTTGCTCTTTTGATAAACTATCAATAAGACTTTGAATTGACTCTGCTGTATCTTTTAAATCCTCGTATGTCTTAGATTCTGTAATCGTTGCTTCTTGTGATAGTAAATGTTGAAATAGTCCTGCAAATTGTTGTTTTAGATTCCGTATAATATCTGTTACAGTTTCAAAAGGCGTTATTGGATGGTTTTTTATTATATCTTTTAATTCTGAAATAAATTCATGAATTCTAATATCATCCACATGATATGGAACAAATCCATTATCTCTGTTTGCCTTATATGTAAAATTTTCAATATACACATCTTTAAGTATATAAATGTATATTTTCTTTCTACTTTTTATAGCTTTTTGTAATTCATTCATTGTAATGGAAAAATTACCATTGGAAGACTTTGTTCCAAATTTATTCCCTATTATACAAATGACTATGTCACATGATTCAAGTTCATTATAGCATGATTCTTCTAAACTAACTTCTTGAGTATATGGTATATTACCTTTATCATGCATTACAGGTTCATATCCTAACTCTTGAAGAAAAATATGTATATCATTTCTTACATGTTGCAAATCATAATATGTAGAACTTACAAAAACTCTTGGAGCAGCCATATTTATTAACTTTTAAAATTTATCTTTAATCAAATTACCGTGATCATATAATACATCTAATAGATTTATCGTCGAATCAGCTCCACAATTCTTACAGTATTGTATATATGCTTCATATATAGAATCATAGGGTTCTTCTGGTTTTACATCGAAAGGGATTCCATTATCAATAATTTTATAAACGACACATTTTGTATAGTATGAAATATTTCTATTACCTCTATATTCAACAATATTAATTTTATTACTTCTAATATCTATACAAATAGTTATAGGATGTCCATCATCTGCAATTAATTCTATTCCCAAATTATGATTAACTTTAACAACTTTCTTATTATTTGCTATTTGCTCTAATTTTGATAATATTTTTATAATAGATAATATTTCATTACCATATATTGGAGAAGAAACATCATTATGTGAGACAGTATTAAGTATATTATCCTTGTATATTTTTAAATCTTTAAATTCCTCAAAGTCTATTGATTCATTTATACAATAATCATTTAAACACACAATCCTATCATTTAGAGATGTTTCTACAGTTTTACCTGTTCTACTATCTTTCATTTTTAATAAATGATCAGGATATAGTCTGCTTAATATATCTTCGCACCATTTTCTTAGTCTTTGTCCACAAGCAGGATAATCGTGCATAATGTAATATTCCTTTGCTTCCAATTCTGCATCTTTTTCTTCTATAAAAACAGGATAAGGAATACATTTTCTAAAATCTACAGAATCATCTCTATCATGCATGTAAATCCCACCACAAACCCATTCATCTTGTTGTTTATTTAAACCGATATATTTTTTTAATGAATTGAATAATAGCCTATCGTGTGTAAATACATATAATTTATATTTTGAAGCAACTACATCAAGTAAATATTTAATAACTTTCATACGATTACTCATATCTAGACTGATCAGCATATCGTCTAGGGCCATGAAACGACCATCGGGAGCTGCAACTAAATCTAACAATGAGAATCTTATTGATAGAATTATTGCCGTCAATTTAGCTTCATTAAGCTGTGTTTGAGGCTTTTTAATATCGTCCCAAGTCCCGTCATCTTTCTTTTCTTTAATTGTCATCCTAATAATGGGGGGCAGAATCTCTAATTTGCGGCTAACACGTTCTTCTATTACTCTGTGAGCTATAGTTATTTGTTGATATTTATATCCGTACCTCAACCAATAAGATTTATTAGTCTTGGGTATTTTATCGCTGTTATTCTCATAATTGAGTTCTATGGATAACTCTCTATCGTCTGAGTCTCTGAAATGATTATTATATATATTACTTGCTAATGATAGAGCATTGGGATCTCTTGGATCATCTTTATGATTAATCTTTCCAATGATTCTCAAAACTTCCTGATTAAATTTTTCAATATGCCTATCGTATTCAGGATCAATTCTTTGCCCTCTACCCCTTCTTTGAATTTTAGCAACAACCTCATCATAAAGTTCACTGATATATTTAGAACCGTCATCAGTAAATGTAAACGGTAATATGTCTTTGATAAAAACAGGGAATAAATCTATATATTGAGAGTTACGGAAACTAAAACTATTAAATAGGAATTTATGGTTAATAAAAATACATTCTGCATTCATATCTCTCAAAGGAGAGATAGCTTCTGCAGGAAGCTCCTTATATCCATTTTTTGATAAATGATATTTGGTGTTACTTCCCTCCAACTCTATTTCAATGTATGGATCTGCTGTTGTTGTATATTTATTTACAAGGCTTTCAGAGTTGTTTTTATCAAAATAAATAGCACCTTTGTCATGATATTGACTTTGTAGTAGTGCATGTAACGCATAATAAATAGAAGATTTTCCACTCCCATTTTCACCATACATAAGTAAATTCTTCCCGTTAAGGACAAACTCAAATTCTTTGGGGAAAGCCTTAAATCCGTCTACTTTTATTTTAGATATTGCTGCCATATTAATGCTGTATTATGGGTTTTAGAATTTCTTGACTGCGTGAAACAAAAAGTTTTAATCTCATTCTCACAGGATTGTCTGTCATGAAAATGCTACTATGAACAGAAATGATAGTATTATTCTTATCTTCATCAGAAAGTCCGTCAATTGGTATGATTTTTTGATATAGATGGTTTATAATATCTATTTCACGTTCTTTCATGTGCTCTCTAAAAAAAAGTTCATAAATACATCCATCTATGATTTTTTCAAATAAATCTATAAACATTGAGTTTAGAGAAATAAAAGATTCAGGTTGTTGGGGTTTCTTTAAGAATACTAGATAATCATACAGTATAGATAATAATTTTTGTTCATCTGCAGCTGCTTTAGGTATATAAAGCTTGCGTACATTTATTGGTTTTACTTGAGCAAAAGTACGACCTTCCTCTTGAGTCAAATTCTTATATAGATAATCTGTTAGAGTTGAATTTAAGACAGCTGCTATATACTTATAACAATATTGATCAGTGTTCTTTTTAAGAACTAGAATGCTGTCTAATACATAAAAACTACTATCATCATAAACACAACGAATGCTATCTGATGTTTGGCGCATAATTATTTTGGGCTCTTCAAATAATTTTTGATATCTATTGCGATTCAAAGAAAACCATGGTAATATTCCTCTTTTGGATTCACTCCTATTCTTCAATTTGTCAATAAATTGCAAAAGATATTTTTTTGTATTAGGGAAGTCTTCAATATTTGTATCTCTGTTTGTGTATACTATGTATTCATTCGTATTAGTTATTACATATCTATCAATATTGCTTCCAACAATGACTGGAAATAAAATCTGATTCTCTATATGATAATTATCTCTAATATTTTGATTTATTTTAAATATATTATCTCCTCCAGTAGATATTCCACTTGCCATTTCTTCTGCTATAGAATCTATCAATATCCCGTTCTGCTTAATTTCGTTGATAATTCTAATATTTACATTTGACAATCCAAGGACATATGCCGGTATGGTTTTTATTAGTGCTGTTGATATTGATTCATAATCCATGTCCCATTCAATATCGCTGATATTGTATTTTCTATAATCGGAATATTCCACCTCATAATTCTCGATACCTTTTGATCTTGCAATAAAGATACAAGTAGGTACATCTGCGTTCTCAAATGTATTGTCTCCTAAATTAATCGCTCGAATAAGTTGATGATTGAACAATAATAGAGAACGTGTTTTTTCATTTTCGTTTTGGAAAAACATATTATTGGGTACAATGTAAGACACAGTACCATTTGAATTCACCAATTTGAAAGCTAATGAAATAAAATAACAATATGTTTCTGGTGTACGCATATGCACATCAGAATAATACTCCTTAAATAGAGTCTTTTCTATGTTTGATAATTTTGCGCCATACGGAGGGTTGCCAATAATAATATCAAAACCCATAAAATTTCCTTCATTATTTAGCAACTCAGGGAATTCAAAACGCCATTCAAAAGAATGCTCATAAATCTTATTGTTTTTAATATCCTCATGCTCTTTTTCTATTTGGACTAATTGTTTCCGTAGTTTCTTGGCTTCATTCTTTTCCTCTTTTGTTCTTTCTCCAAAAAGTAGAGGTGTCTCTAAATTGGAGATCCGCTTTCTTATTTTTCTGATTTTCAATAAATCCCTATCTGTTAAATTTGAACGGAATGCAGTTTTTACTTGTTCAATGATATTTCTGAATTCTTCTTTTTTATCATGATCTGATGTCTCAGTGTATTTATATACCTTTTCTTTATATTTGGAAAGAGACATTTTCTCATCTTCAGATTGGTTTTTATTATATTCTGTAAAGACATTTTCGATAGGTACGTCAAGAGAAAACCTATGTAATATAGAGTTTCCACAAGTAATTTTATAATCCAAATTAGGAAGTGGTTGAGGTTCCTCTGCATCAACCACCAATGCCAGCCAAAATCGCAAACGTGCAATATCTACTGCTCCCTGTTCGATATCAACTCCAAAAATATTATTTTGAATAATGTATCGTTTAGTTTTAGTAGAATTAAAATTGCCGTTAGGCTCAGCATGTGATTGCAAATGATGGATTGCATGATACAATACATACAAAATACCCATAGGAAATGCACCGGAACCAATAGCTGGGTCGCATACTTTTACATCTTTAAGCAGTTGCATAAATCGAGATGCCAGACTCTTGGTCTGAAGTACAGGCAGGACAATTCCATTATTTATCAATTGCTCTATCGGTTCTGCATATTGTTCGTCAGGTTCGTATGTCTTTAAATATTGGATAACACTCTGGCGGCACATATACTGCACAATCTCTTTTGGGGTATAGAATGCACCTTTGTCTTTGTTGTCTTCCAAAAGGTTCTCAAAGATATGGCCCAGCATTTCCGGATCGATACCCACCTCGCTATCGTCCGGGTCGTTTTCGTCAATGGTGAAATTGTACATAGCAAAGAAATCCATCAGTTCCTTGAAATAGGAATATGGAAAATCTATATCCAGTTTGTCGATACTGTCTTTTTCAAACAACCCGCCGTTGAGATATGGAATCTTGATATTTTCTCCCAATCTGGTATCAGCTATATCTCCTTCACGTTTTTCATTCAATGTATTAAAAAACAAAAGTTCTAGGACATCGCTTAGCAGGCGGTCATTTCCTTTGTAATGTTCAATTAAATGACAGAGATAGTTTTTATCCCCACCATACCAATCAGTACGTGAGGCAGGAACACCCATCCAGCCTTTTTTCTGAAGGAACTGTAGAAATACCAGACGCCCAAGCAGTTTCTTGACATAGTCACGATTCTGTTTGTTATCGGAAAGTTGTTGAAGGAATTTGTTATACTGTGCCTTGTATCCGGCAAAGAATTCTTTATTTAATCGCTCAACAGAGAATGCATCAATTACATCTGCTAATTTAATAGAGCAGGTTTTCTTCTTGGATATTAATTCGTACAAACGCTCTGCGGCAGTTCTACACGGCTCGTTTTCACCTAAAAGAAATGTGTACCTTTTAGGTGCAGTTTCTGTTTTTATCAGTTCACCATCTTCATTGAATGAAGTTTGTTTTGCGATAAAAGTTAAACGATAGTCGGGGATATTTTTTGAATAGTAAAAAGCCAAGGCTCCGTGAATAATGGATTGATCGATAGGATTTGCTGCAATATCGCGCAACCCTTTACGATTATGTGCAATTAGTACATTGTCCTTTACTTCAAAAGTGTATATAGCTAACGAACGACCATCATCCAAACGAATCATACCAGCTTGTCCTCCGTCTTTAATCAAATCATGGGAAACCTGATTCACACTAGTGAAGAACTCGACCTTTGGAAACATTTCTGTCAATATGCCTTTCCACTCATCGAAATCAAATCTGGCAGATAACTTATTTTGTAATTCTTTTGATGTCATGCTTGTAATAATTAAAGATTAAAACTTTCGGAAATAATAATCTCCGGAACTAACTCCTTTGTCGTTTTTATACGGTTTACGGCTTGAGCTTCATGGGTGTTTAACTCAATATGTTCAAGCGGGTAGGAAGTTATGATTTTCATGAGCTGTTCCAAAAGGACAACTGTTTTAACTGGTGCTTTCTTAGTAGCACTTTGTAATTTGTTTATGTCCCGCTGCAACTGTTGGAATTTTCCCGTAGAAATGGCACGTTTGGCCTTTTCTATCAGAATCAACTCCTCATCTGTTACGTTAGGGACATGCAAAAATCCATCAAGATACGCCAGAGCTTTTTTCTCATTGGGGCCTTGGGTGGTAACTACTTTCTTGGTAGCAGCTTTTGCATCTTCTTCTTTCTCTGAGAAAACTTCTATCGCTTTGGCAACTTGCTCATGATGTTTGTTATGCAAAGGAATAGATTTCTCTTCCAGTCTTGCCTCAAATTCTTTCACAGCTTCCAGAAAGGTAAGATCTTCAATGCTTCCGTCTTCACGAATGAAAGTAAAGGCATCTCTTCTTTTATTTCGAATAAACGCAATGGTATTCATAGGAATAAGCTTGCTCTTCCTTCCTACACGTGCTCTTAAAGGCATTTTGTTTATCCGTTTTATTAAGTCCGGATCATCTTCTTTCAGCTTTCTAAGCCACATCAGATACCGCAATTTCTCGTCTCTTTCCTCATCTGCATTCTTGTCAAATAGTCCAAAACTTTCCGGATTCTCATCTGTGGAGTAAATCTGACTGTCTTCACCCAATGCAGCGTGGAAGGCAAAGAGCTTCATCTTGGCTTTTTTCTCCAACTCTATGTCGTTGTTTACTTTGGCCGTAGGGAAGAAGTTGAATATATGCACTTCTTTGGCTGTACTTCCGATACGGTTTACACGACCAATTCGTTGCATAAGCCTCGTAGAGTTCCAAGGTGTATCGTAATTGACGATGACATTAGCACGATGCAAGTTTACACCTTCTGCCAGGACCTCGGTAGAAATGACTATATTGTAATCATTCTTTTTTTCACCTTTATAGTTCGCATCGAAATTGGCTTCAAGGACAGGCATTTTGTCGTTACGGTTATCACTATGAACTGTCAGAACATGTTTGAATCCATTTGCTTTTAGAGCATCAGACAAATACTTGGTTGTTTCTTTGCTTTCTGAAAATATTACAAGCTTACCTTCCTGATTGATGGACTTGTCAAACAGTTTGTTTTTCAGATATTCATTTATAAAAATATCCAATTTGGGATCATAGGTTATTTTATCCCATGCTTCTACCAGTTCTTCCAAAATATGTCCGTCATCTTCCAAGCCTTCTTTAAACCCAGACTCAAAGTCTTCGGGGGTACATATTTCAATCGTTGGATCGGTATATTGCGCTTCTTCTATCAGTTGAATCAGTTCATCTTCCTTCCCTTCGCTTAACAATTCATTGACCTTCAGATTAGGAGCTATATATATAACGCCTTTTTCAAACATGCCTAACATAACTTTGTTGGCCTGATAATATCTCTTTAAAGATTGCTTGAAAGCATAGAAACTACTGTCTATTCGCTTGACAAGCAATGTTTTCATAATACCTGCCAACTGGATAGATATCATATCCGCTTTTTTATACTTGGCTTTCTTTTTGGGAACCAAATATTTAATGGCCTGATAGCGATAGTATTTCAATACATTACCCTCTTTACCTCCTAAATACCTAATTGTTTTATCATACAATGCTTCTAATTCAGCATCCAACTGATAGTAAATCTTATGAGGGGGCTTTACATCAGGAAAATGTACATTCTGTTCTTCCAAATCTTTCCGGTATGCTTCATTTTCCATTAAATCCGTACGTGTACGACGAACGGTTAATGGTTCAACTACCTTTGTTCGAATCTTTTCGTAAATGGCCTTTATCTCTTTAGATATTTGCTCTATATCTTTTTGCTTTTTAACTTTCTTGTATTTATCGATTTGTTCACGAAAGAACCGCTGCAAATTACCTTCTTCCAAAGTGCTGTCTTTGGAATCCTGAAACAGATAAACCAAGTTGGCGATATCTTCAGGTTTGTTGTTCAACGGAGTTGCAGATACAAGTATTACTTTCTTGTCATGCAGGCTACCGTCTGCATGCAGTGTTTTAGTCTTGCAAAGCTTCTGCAACTCGTTGTACATAGATGCAGTATCACTTCTGAATTTATGAGCTTCATCAACGATAACTAAATCATAAAGTGACGGATCCTTTATTTTATGCAAGCTTCCATTTGTGATAATCTTGTAATTGTCAAGTTTAAACTCTGTCATTGTTCTTTCCCAGCCTTCTTTAAGAGCTGGCGGAACAATAATCAATGTATGAGAGCGATGCATTGGGAATCCGTTAGCAAAGAAAAATTTCTTGGCAATGAGGGCAGCAACAATGGTCTTTCCCAATCCAACTACATCGGACAGGAAAAAACCGTTATGTTTCATCATTTTTGAATAGCCATCATTTACAGCATCCACCTGATAAGATAATTTCTTATATCCTTTAGGTAAATCTGATACTGAATTCGGATCGAAATCAATACTGCGTCCAAAGTATTCCAAAAGAAACTTCAAGTAAACTTCGTATGGCGTAAACTCAGTATTCAGATAGGATTCCTTTTTTATTTTTTCAATGTGTTTAATGTCAATCGCGACAGATTCAGCCCATAGCTTCTCAAAAGTTTCTGTAGCAAACTGGATATCGTCATCATATCTTAGCTCTACATTGAATTCAAAGTTTTTTTCAAGTCCGGCTTCTGTCAGATTGCTGGAGCCGGTAATGACAGAGCCATAACCATGAGGATGATATACTTCTTCACGAAAGATATACATTTTGGCATGTATGTTTTGTTTGGGATGGATACGCATTTCAATCCTGCCGGAAACAATATCTTCGATAAACTGATACATTCCGTCTTCCACTTCCTTGTCATACTTAGCCTCTTGGATATTCTTTTTTATCTCATTAAAGAATTCTTCTTGCGACTGTTCATTGTTTGGATTAAAAAGTAATCCTTGCTGATTGGCCTGATAAGTCAGCTTGTCTATATTGATACCTACTAAGATTCTGATGTGTGGAGTCTGCTGAATGAATTTCCGGATTCTAAAATATCCCGAAGCTCTGAAATATCCTACAAGCGCATCAAAGAAATGCACTTTCTTATATTTGAAAACTCCTTCTATCTTTTCAAGGAGAGTATTATCTTTTTCGTTAGTAAAGAAGTTTGTTCCCATAATTATTGCTTGGTAGTTACAATCAAGTTTCTGACATCAACATCCAGTTTCTCTGCTATTTGCATCAACATTTCTAATGATGGTTGCATTTTGTTTGAACACCATTTAGAGACTGTTGATGGGTCTTTACCTAACTGTTCAGCCAGCCATTTACCTGTTTTTTTCTGTTCAACCAAAACAACTTTAATTCTATTTATATCTTTCATTGACTTTCCTTTTATTGGCGTATTCAGCAAATATACTGATAATATTGGAAATTATAAAATTATGATTTGTTTTTTATTTGAATGTGGTTTCTGGTACTCTCATATAACCCAGGTGTCAAACGTTCTGAAATGATAGTAATATGGATAAAAAATTAATTTAAGACTGTTGTTTTTGGAATATTCTCTAGTATTTTTGTAAATCAATTAAATAAAAGAATATGCAGGATAAGGAGCTTGATTTAATCTATTTTCTTTCGTTTTGTATTGAGCCAATACTTCGGTAAATTTTTACCGATAAATTAAAATTAAACATAGAATCGGCATA
>OGMW01000882.1_pt1 | contig 29458 bp, 23 predicted proteins | sample 1573281 | NCBI WGS metagenome assembly OGMW01 (sample SAMEA2581907, study PRJEB24529) | metagenome | biome: Human gut stool | place: China | collected 2011 | reverse complement strand
GGTCCTCCACATGGCCGCAGATGACGCCGGGGAAGCTGTTCAGGGCCAGCATGGCGCCCTCGCCGGTGCCGCAGCCGGTGATGACGTAGTCGGCAGCGCCGCTGTTGAGCAGGATGGCGGCGAGGATGCCGCACTGCACATAGGTCAGCTGTGCGGCGTCATCGGCAGCGTACATGCCGTAGTTGACCACCTCGTGGCCCATCGGCTCTACGACCTTCTTCAGAGCGGCCTCGATGATGCCGTTCTTTGCGGCCTGGCTGTTCTCGTTGATAAGTGCGATCTTCATGGGAAAGTCCTCCTGTTTTTATTATATTATTATGACCAGTGTAGCAGATTCCGGGAAAAAAGTCGATATGGGAAACAAAAGAGCGCCGTGCCCGGCACCCGGAAGGCAGCGGACACGGCGCAAAAATGCCGGATATGGAAAAACTTACTGCGGCTGCTTGCCGATGTAAGCCAGGATGCCGCCGTCAACGTACAGGATGAGGCCGTTGACGAAGTCGGAAGCGGCAGAAGCCAGGAAGACAGCGGGTCCGCCCAGATCCTCAGCCTCGCCCCAGCGGCCTGCGGGGGTCTTGGCGACGATGAAGCTGTCGAAGGGATGACGGCTGCCGTCGGGCTGACGCTCGCGCAGAGGTGCGGTCTGCGGGGTAGCGATGTAGCCGGGTCCGATGCCGTTGCACTGGATGTTGTACTCGCCGTACTCGGAGGCGATGTTCTTTGTGAGCATCTTCAAACCGCCCTTTGCCGCTGCGTATGCGGATACGGTCTCTCTTCCGAGTTCAGACATCATGGAGCAGATGTTGATGATCTTTCCGGCTTTCTTTTTCATCATGCCCGGAAGGACAGCTTTTGCCATGATGAACGGAGCATTCAGGTCAACATCGACAACCTTGCGGAACTCATCCGCGCTCATCTCATGCATCGGAATTCTTTTGATCATTCCCGCATTGTTTACAAGAATATCGACCGTTCCGATCTTCTCCTCGATATCCGCGATCATTTTCTTTACCGCTTCCTCGTCCGTAACATCGCAGACATAACCGTGAGCATCGATCCCTTTCTCTTTGTATGCGGCAAGTCCGCGCTCTAAGGACGCCTCGCTGCTGCAGTTAAATACAACCGTTGCTCCTGCTTCTGCATAGCTCTCCGCGATGGCAAAGCCGATTCCGTGGGCACCTCCTGTTACGAGAGCAATCTTTCCTTCCAGAGAAAACATGTTCTTCTTATCCATTTTGATCCTTACCTTTCCTATTTTATATCAGTTTTTTATCGGCCTCTGCGATATCTTACTTTAAATCCATCGGAGCGATGTTGTCCATATCGTCGAACTCCTGATTCTCTCCGCCCATAGCCCAGATAAAGGTGTAGTTGGAGGTTCCTGCTCCGCAGTGGATGCTCCAGGACGGGCTGATCACAGCTTCTTCATTTTTCATGACGATGTGTCTCGTCTCAGTCGGTTCACCCATAAAGTGCATGACCACCTGATTCTCCGGGACTTCAAAGTACATGTAGATCTCCATGCGGCGCTCATGGGTGTGGCACGGCATGCTGTTCCAGACACTGCCCGGCTCCAGTGCTGTCATTCCCATGGAAAGCTGGCATGTTTTCAGCACATCCGGATGAATGAACTGGTTGATGACTCTCTTATTGGAAGTATTGGCATCACCCAGCGGGCGCTTTGCGGCATCCTTCAAGGTGATCAGCTTTGTCTCGTAGGACGTGTGGGCCGGCGCACTCACCATGTAAAATTTTGCCGGAGTCTCCTCACTGTCACTGGAAAAGATCACTTCCTTTGTGCCTTTTGTGATGTACAGGCAGTCTTTATAGCCAAGGCGGTACTCCATTCCGTCCGCTGTGATGGATCCGGCACCTCCGATATTGAAGATTCCGATCTCGCGGCGCTCAAGGAAATAGTGGGTACCGAAATTTTTCCAGCAGTCGATCCCCTTTTCAATGGAGACATGTTCTTTCACCGGCATACATCCCAATGTCACCATGCGGTCCACGTGGGAGTATACGGATACCACCTCATCCGGATGGTAGAGATCCTGAATCAGGAACTCATCCCGAAGTTCTTCGGTTGTGTAGCGTTTTACGTCTCTTTGATTTGCGGAATAACGAATATCCATATGTTTTTACCCCTTATTTATATTCAGGACGGTTTTTATGCCATCCCGGTTGACTTTTTTATCTCAGTCGAGAAGACTCCCACCTCTTTTAGGTGGTGAGTAATAGTAAATTTGTCTCAGCGGGAGTCAGGTCTCTGACTGAGATAAATGCTCCGCGAGGATGCACAGTGATATGTCAGCTTTACTGACCAGAATCAAGCGCCAGGTCTCACGGACGTTCGACTTGAATTTTCTGATTAGTGGCATATCTCAGAGCCCCGGCTCCAAAAAGTGCCAGCAGGAATGCGTCCAGCACTAAAAACAGGATCGCCGCCTGGAATCCAAGCTTATCCGCAAGGACTCCAATGACCTGCGGGGTAAGGATCCCGCCGAGGGAACCGATCCCTGTAAACACTGACATTCCAAGTGGGGAATTTCCCATGAGATCGCCGGTAAAGGCCGTAGTTGTCGGAAACGCCCCCGCCATTCCAAGTCCTAAAAGGATCAGGGCCGCCACTGCCATTGTGGTATGATCCGCGAAGACAAGGATCAATACCGAGACAAACTGGAGTGCGGAGATCACTGCCAGAATCTTTGCCGGCGGCACGCTCTTTGAGATGGACGCAATGACGATCCTTCCGATCATGATCATGATCCAGGTCACGGATACCATCACAGTCGCAAGACTTGTGGACATAAAGCCGGTACTTTTTAAATAAGTAACAAACCATCCGTTTACGGAGTTTTCAAGGCCCATATAGAAGAACAATGCCCCAACCGCCAGAAGGAATCCCGTGTTCTTTAAAAACCAGAATTTTTCTTTTGTCATCGACGATCCGCCGTTCTCCTCTCCCGCCTTCTTCTCCACCTCTTTTTCGATCTTTCTGTAATCCATTGTGGCGTAGGAAAGAACGATGAGAACCGTGAGGACTGCAAGGAGGCGAAGGATCGTCTTCCAGTTCATACCCGCTCCCATGAGGAGCATCGTAACGAATGGGGACAGGAAAGCCCCCACCGCATACCACATATGAAGCAGATTCAGATATTGATTGGAACTTCCCGTCACCTGACGGATCGCATGATTGTTGATGATCGTGATCATGCCCTTCGTGATTCCGATCAGGAAGATCATCACATAAAGCACCGGGACCGGAAGTCCCATTGTAAACAGGAAGAGGCACACCGGATAGGGGACCGCCAGTACGACTACCGCCGTCTTCTGGGACATCATCCCACAGAATACCGGATATACCAGGCTTGAACATAAATTTCCGATCGCCAGAAAGGAAAGCAGTCCGCCGGCCGCGGTAAAGCTTAAATTTCTCTCCTCGATCAGGTTTGGCAGAATGACACCGAAGATCAGGATGACCATTCCGCTGATAAAATAGGTCAGATAACAGTGGTCGATCACCGACCGTTTATCTTCTTTTGTGATTTCCATCCAGTATTCTCTCCCCCACACATATTTGTTAATTTTTCTCCATACTTTTCCATCATATCATCTTTTATCCCTAAAGACAAGGTTGTTTTCGTTGACACCCCAACGGTCTTACTATACAATAGAAGGAACGCAGCTTGTTTTACTTTTAAGGAGGAAAAGGGAGTTATGAAGGACATAAAGAAGGTGACGTTGATCGGTCTCGGTGCGATGGGGGTATTTTTCGCACCGCGTATCTCAGAAAAGCTGGGGGCTGATTTCCGGATCCTTGCAGACGGCGCAAGAAAAGAGCGTCTGGAGCGAAAAGGGGTAACAGTCAATACGATCAATTACCGTTTTCCGATCATCACACCTGATGTCGAGGGGGATCCGGCAGATCTCGTTATCATTGCGGTAAAGGGATATGACCTGGAGCAGGCGATCAGGGATATTAAAAATCAGGTTGGCAAAGATACGATCATCCTCTCCGTATTAAATGGTGTGGAGAGCGAAAAACAGATCGCCGCCGTCTACGGCAGCGAACATCTGCTGTACTCCTATATGCGGATCAGCATTGTCATGAAGGACGGAAAGACGGAGTTCGATCCGCATAAGGGTCTGATCCACTTCGGCGATCTTAAGAATGATCCGGAACACTATTCCGGGAATGTTCTCGCTGTGAAGAGTCTTTTTGATCTCTGTGGGATCGACTACAAGATCGATGCAGATATGTTAAAAGGAATCTGGTTCAAGTTCATGTGCAACGTTGCCGAGAATATGACATGCGCCATGTTCGGCGTTCCCTTCGGAGCATTCCAGAAGAACGATGACGCCAATTTCTTCCGCCACAAGGCCATGTGGGAAGTGATCCGCATTGCAAATAAGTTGGGCATTGATATCGGTCAGAATGAGATCGACCGTCAGGAGCACACGCTCGGACGTCTTCCTTATGAAAATAAGCCGTCCACGCTTCAGGATCTTGAGGTCGGAAAACGCACGGAAGTCGATATGTTCGCCGGAACGGTTGTCCGCCTCGGAAAAGAGCTTGGCGTTGAGACTCCGGTCTGCGAGTGTTTCCTTCACGGAATCCATCTGATCGAGGCGCGGATGTTTAAGGAAATCTAATATTTATACGTACATAGCCAAAGCTGCCTGCGGAATATCGCCAAGCAGCTTTTTCTGCTCTCCCACCTTATTTTCTTAATTCTTTTCCTAATATTAAAAAACAGTCTTGCATTTCCCATGGAGCTGTACTATATTTGTCATATGAACGATGGTTCATATGTTAATATGATAATTAAAAATTATAATTCTGAGGAGGTCTACTCTATGGAGGAATTAGAAAAATCCAAGCAGAAATCAGCAGACCACGAGGACGAAGAGGTTTGCTGCTGCGGACACCATCACCATCACGATGAGCATGATGACGGGCACGAAGAACACTGCGGCTGCGGACACCATCACCATCATGAGGACGATGATGATGACGGGCATGAAGATCACTGCGACTGCGGACACCATCACCATCATGAGGAGCATGATGACGAGCATGAAGAACACTGCGGCTGTGGGCACCATCACCACGAAGGTCATGATGATGACGAACATGAAGAGCACTGCGGCTGTGAACATCACCATCATCACGACGATGACGATGGCTGCTGCTCCGAACACGATCATCATCACGAGCACGCCGAACACCACCACGGTCCGGCACCGAAATCCACCTGTGTGGTCTACGTGATGAAAAACATCGACTGCGCGAACTGCTCCGCAAAGATCGAGAAAAAGATCCAGGAGCTCCCGGAAGTCGATGACTGTATTTTGACTTTCGCGACGAGACAGCTCCGTGTCTACTCTTCTGAAGGAACAAAGCTGCTCCCGAAGATGCGGGAGATTGCAGACAAGATCGAACCAGGCACCATCATCGAGGTCCGCGAGGAAGGAAAACCGGCAGATGCAAACAGTGACGACAAGCATGCCCATGATCTTCCGGAGCTGATCGCCGGAGGCTTGCTCTTCATCGTCGGAGAGCTTCTCTCCCACTCCATGCCGCAGATCTCCGCCATATGCTTTGTGATCGCCTACCTGATCCTTGGACGGGAAGTTCTCTTAACAGCCCTGAAAAACATGAAGACCGGCCACGTGATGGACGAAAACTTTTTGATGAGCATCGCGACCATCGGTGCTTTCTGTGTCGGCCAGTTTGGGGAGGCGGTCGGCGTTATGCTCTTCTACCGGGTCGGTGAAGCATTCGAACACCGCGCGGTTGAAAAGAGCCGCAGTCAGATCATGGAAGCCGTTGATCTTCGTCCGGAGACCGTTCTTCTTGACGAAAACGGTACTGTCCGCGAGGTTCCTGCCGGTTCCGCCGTTGTCGGCAATATCGTAGAGATCCGTCCCGGCGACCGCATTCCGCTTGACGGCGTTGTCGTAGAGGGCGAGAGCCGGATCGATACGTCACCGATCACAGGTGAACCGGTCCCGGTATCGGTAAAGGTCGGAAGCCAGCTGACATCCGGCTGTGTCAATACTTCCGGTCTCTTAAAGATGAGAGTCGAAAAGGAACTTTCCGAGTCCATGGTCACAAGGATTCTCGATTCCGTAGAGAACGCCGCAGCCAGCAAGCCGCAGGCCGAGCGCTTCATCACGAAATTTGCACGGATTTACACCCCGTTCGTCGTTGCCCTGGCGGCTGCGACAGCGATCATTCCGTCCTTAATTACAGGAAACTGGTCCCACTGGATCTACACAGCTCTTACCTTCCTCGTAATCAGCTGCCCGTGCGCCCTTGTTTTAAGCGTTCCGCTGGCATTCTTCTCCGGGATCGGCGCAGGTTCCAAGAAAGGAATCCTCTTTAAAGGCGGAATCGCACTTGAAAACCTGAAAGCTGTAAAAACGGTTGTCATGGATAAGACAGGAACCATCACAAAAGGAAACTTCGTGGTTCAGACGATCCTTCCGGCAGGCACAGCTTCCGAGCAGGAAATCCTTCAGATCGCGGCAGCATGCGAGACCGCATCTACTCATCCGATTGGAATCAGCATCGTCTCCGCTGCAAAAGATCAGAATCTTGTGATCGAAAAGCCCGCCGAGATCGAGGAGATCTCCGGCAAAGGCATCCATGCAAAGCTCTCCCAGGGCGAAGTGCTCTGCGGAAACAGAAAGCTTCTCACCGAGTTCAACGTGGACTGCGGCGCTTACGATGAGAACGGTGCTGTCACTACCGTCTATGTTGCGGTAAACGGAAAGCTTGCAGGAACGATCCAGATCGCCGATACGATCAAGCCGGAGGCAAAGGATGCCATCAGGTCCTTAAAATCCATGGGGATCCGCTCTGCTATGCTCACAGGCGACGGCGAGGCAGCCGCTGAGGCGGTAGCCGCCGAGGTCGGAATCGACAATGTATACGCAAAGCTTCTCCCGGCTGATAAGCTCGAGATCTTGCAGAAGCTCCGCGCGGAGAACGGAAGCGCAATGTTCGTCGGTGACGGAATCAACGACGCACCGGTGCTTGCAGGCGCTGATGTGGGCGCAGCTATGGGAAGCGGTGCTGACGCAGCCATCGAGGCCGCCGACGTCGTCTTCATGACATCAAGCATGGATGCCATTCCGGAAGCCATCAAGATCGCGAGAAGCACAGGCGCGATCTCCAACCAGAATGTGGTATTCGCCCTTGCGGTAAAAGCTCTTGTCATGATCTTAGGTCTCATGGGAATCGCCTCCATGTGGCTCGCGGTATTCGCCGACACCGGCGTTGCGATCCTCTGCGTGCTGAATTCCATCAGAATTCTTTATAAGAAATAAGACTCCTGCTGTAATTTTCCTCTTTAGGGAATCAGCAGACAAGACAAAGAAAAGCCCTGGAGAACCTTTCTCATATCGTTCTCCAGAGCTTTTTTGTTATCCACTTCGATAGTTTCAGTTTCTGGCATCAGGATCTTTTCCTGTCGTTGAATGTTTAGGCTGCGGCGGGCATGATCTCTGTCAGCGCTTCACTCTCTTACTTCAGCATCCCCATCACCACAACAGCCACAAACAATACGCACATGCACCCGATAAAGATATCAATGGTCCGCACCGACACATTGATCTTATCGTACATCCGTTCTTTTATGGATCTGTTCTTCAGGCGCTCATTTTCCTCCTGCAGCCGTTTATTCTCTTCAGTGAGTTCTTCTAAAGTCTTCTCACCAAAGGCCTCCACAGCCTTTTCTGCGGCTTCGGTCACTGTTCCGATTCCGCTGACCTTCTCAATCTCTTCTTCCATTCCTTCACCTCCACTCTCCCGGTGCAGGTTTTATCAAACCGCTCCGGCTTTCTTTCCATGAGGCAGGCTGCTAAAACCAGCCATCGGTATTTTCTTTCTGATACATGATGTACGCAAAAATGTGCCGCGGTACACCCGAGCGTCTCGCACGGCCGTTTCCAACAATCTGCATCTTCGCGCGAGTGTGCAAAAACGGGCGTTGGAACTCGTCCTCCGCCCGTTTTTTAACTGTACCGAAACAGTCAGTCTATTACTTCTTTGCAATGTACTTTCTGATATCAAGCGCAATCGCAACTACGATAACGATACCCTGTGCGATGTACTGGTAGTTTGTATCAACACCAAGGTACTGTAAGCAGGTCTTTAAGATCTCGAATACAAGAACACCGATAAGAACACCAGAGATACGTCCGATACCACCGTTTACGGATACACCGCCGATGGTGCAGGCTGCGATCGCCTCAAGCTCCCAGCCCTGACCCATGTTGACGGAGGAACCACCGGATTTTGCGCCTACAAGGAAACCGCCCAGTGCGTAGAGCGCTGCTGCTGTCATGTAGATGATGATCTTTGTCTTCTTTGTGTTTACACCGGAAACCTCTGCGGACTGCTCGTTGCCGCCGATCGCATACATATATTTTCCATGAGGAGTCATGTTATAGATGAACCACATAACAAGACCAACCGCAAGGGCGATCAGGAACAGGAACGGGATCGCGCCAAAGAGTTTTCCTTTTGCTACTGCTGTGTATGCGTTATGATAACCACCGATCGGAGTCGCGTTTGTGTAAACAAGGCAGACACCGTAAACGATAAGCTGCATACCAAGTGTTCCGATGAAGGCCGGAACCTGTAAGTAAGAAATTACGATGCCATTGATGAAACCAAAGATACAGCAAATTACCACACAGATCAGAAGAACCGCGAGAACCCATAAGCCCCAGGCATTTCCGAAATCCGGAAGGTTCTGGAAGAACTTGCCGCTGTAATCCGGCTTCTGAAGTAAGGTACCTGCTAAGCAGGCAGAAAGACCAACCATACGTCCTGCGGAAAGGTCTGTACCTTTTGTAATTAAACATCCGGATACACCGCAGGCGATGATGAATCGCGGAGCTACGTTTAATGCGATGTTGATTAAGTTGCCGCGTGAAAAGAATGTAGGCTGCTTGATCGCAGTAAATACTGCAAGTAATAAAAGAACGACGATGATTCCATTATTGATAAGGAAATCTTTTGCACTTACTTTTTTCGCTGTCATGACTGAACCTCCCTGTAATCTACTTGTTTTCCTTGCCGCTTAAAGTGAATTTTGTGGCAAAGGACATGATCTTCTCCTGAGTTGCGTCTTCTCCTTCCACCTCACCGGTGATGTGACCGTTGCACATTACGATGATTCGGTTGGACATACCGATCAACTCCGGCATTTCCGACGAGATCATAATGATGGATTTGCCCTGTTTTACGAGATCGATCATGATCTGATAAATCTCGTATTTGGCTCCGACGTCGATACCACGGGTCGGCTCATCCATGATCAGGATATCAGGATTGTTTGCAAGCCATCTTGCGATAATTACTTTCTGCTGGTTGCCACCGGAGAGAGACTGGATCAGCGTCTTTCCGCTCGGTGTCTTGATCTTTAATTTCGCAATGCTGTCCTTTACGACCGCATCGACTTCTTTTTTGTTGATCTTACCCATATGGGTGTAATTCTTGTAGGAAGCGATCGCAGTATTGTCATCGATGCTCAGGCATCCGAAGATACCGTTTCCGCGTCGATCCTCTGTGATCATTCCGACGGAGCTGTTGATCGCATCCTGCGGTCTCTTGATGTGAGTCTCTTTTCCGAGGATCTCCACGGTACCGCTCTCAATGTGGCGCATTCCAAAGATCGCTTCCATAAGCTCGGTTCTCTGCGCTCCTACCAGTCCGCCAAAGCCCAGGATCTCACCTTTCTTTAATTCAAAAGAGCAGTCCTTGAAGGAATTCGGCAGAATACTTGTCAGGTGGCTGACCTTTAAGACCGTCTCATCCGTCCGGTAATCATCCTTCGGCGGATAGACGTTATTTAATTCACGTCCAACCATCTGTTTTACGATCTCCTCATCGGAGATATCCTCGATCGCCCAGGTTCCAACGTATGTACCGTCGCGCATGATCGTGATATCGTCGGAGATCTGGCGGATCTCAGCCATCTTGTGGCTGATATATATCATAGAAACACCTCTGGATTTCAGGTCTCTGATGATCCGGAATAATGCTTCTACCTCGTTATCAGTCAGTGAGGAGGTCGGCTCATCCAGAATTACAAGGTTTGCACTCTGGCTGACCGCTTTTGCGATCTCTACTGACTGCATCTGTCCGATTGATAAGGTGCCGAGTTTTGCTTTCGGGTCAAAATCCATCTTGACATCCCGAAGCCATTTCTCAGCTTCTTTGTTCATCGTCGCATGATCAACGACCTTGACCGGTCCGTAGTTTTTCATCGGATACCGTCCAAGATACATATTCTCAGCGATGGAGCGCTCCGGAATTGGCTGAAGCTCCTGATGAACCATGGCAAGTCCTTTTTTCAGCGCGTCATCCGGGTTTGCGATCTCCGTCTTGACGCCGTCGATATAGACCTCGCCTTCATCCATTTTATAGATTCCGAAAAGACATTTCATCAGTGTCGATTTTCCGGCACCGTTCTCTCCCATCAGTGCGTGGACCGTTCCGGGGCGAACCCGTAAGTTAACTCCGTCAAGCGCTTTTACGCCCGGGAAAGTTTTTTTGACTCCTCTCATTTCGAGTCTGTACTGTTCTGCCATCCCAAAACTCCTTTCAGTTACACTCCCCCGCATTTCCGGGTGGCATATTTTAATCAACGAACCGGATGTGTTAGACAACACACCCGGTTCTCATTTGTTACAGTATCAATTACTTTAACATATCAAGGATTTCCTGAGCGTTATCCTGAGTAACCTTCTCGTAGTTAACCATGTTGACTGCGTCAACTTTCTCACCGCTTAAGAACTTAACAGCGATATCGCTTGCTGCCTGAGCCTGTGCGAAGTGGTTGTTGAATACAGTACCTGTCTGCTTGCCGTCGATTACGTTCTGAACAGCCTCTGTCAGAGCGTCAACGCCTACAAGGTAGATATCCTCGTTAACTTTACGTCCTGCTGCTTCGATTGCCTGTAATGCACCAAGTGCCATTGCATCGTTGTTGCAGAAGATTACTTCGATCTTGTCGCCGTACTGGTTTAAAGCGTCCTGTGCGATCTGCTGAGCCCTAGCCTGATCCCAGTCACCACGCTGTTTTAAGAGCTCCTCAACTTCCATTCCTGCGTCTGTAAGAGCCTTAACAGAGAACTCTGTTCTGTACTGAGCATCTACGTTCTCCGGGTCACCCTGGATCATGATGTAGGAAACTTTGCCGTCGCCGTTGATATCGCCCTTGTTTGCAGTCTCAAGGATCTCTTCGCCCTGGTATGTACCGGACTGTCTTGCGTCACATCCTACGTATGTAGCGTTAAGACCTTCAGATTCCCATCTCTCTTCTTCTGCTGCGTCCGGCTCACGGTTGATGTAAACAACCGGGATACCAGCTTCTTTACACATATCTGTGATCTCCGGTGCGGAAGAAGCCTGTACAAGGTTTAAGATCAGAACGTCATATTTCTGTGTGATGAAGTTCTGGATCTGGTTTGTCTGCTCTGCCTGATCGCCCTTACCATCCTGAACGACTACGTTCTCAGCCTTGAATCCAAGGTCCTCTGTTAAGTAGCGAACTAACTCTGTTCTGTAAAGAGTCATGAAGTTATCATCGAACTTGTAGATGCTGATGCCGACTTTCTTGTCTGCTACATCTGTGGTTGCTGCTGCGGCTGCAGCTGTTGTTGCAGCTTCTTTTGCTGCCTCGGTAGCTGCTGCTGTTGTCTCTTTTGCTGCCTCAGTAGCTGCTGCTGTTGTTGCTGTTGTGGAAGAGCTTCCTCCGCATCCTGCTAAAGACAGGGCCATCATGGAAGCCAGTGCCATTGCTGTTACTTTCTTTGTCATTCTCATGTTTTGAATCCTCCCATTCAAAAAATAATTTTGACCGTTTAGGCATTTTTCCTTAACGATGAATTCATTATAGCCTGCCTTTGTGCATTTTTCCATACTATTTTTTATGATAAATTATTAAAATTCTTTGATTCCTGTAAAAAAACCACAATTTTTTGTCATATCATGGCAGAAATCAGCTTAAATATAACAGTACAGGCATGCGCGAGGCGGCGCATGCCTGTAAAAAATGATGTCAGTTAGCAATGATATGCTGGGGACACCAGAAATATTTTTCCTGGGTCACCTCTTTTCCCATTGCGAGCTCCTCCGCCGTATCGAAGATTCTCTTCGCGTAGATATCCTTGCTGGACTCAACCGTCCCAAAGAGTTTTCCCTCGCGGAACGCCTCCTGACCGGCCGGTGTCCCGTCGATCCCGACAAGCTTGATCGTCCCGGCGACGATCCCCGCCCGCTCGATGGCATCAATCGCACCGATTGCCATGTCATCATTGTTGCAGAGCACAAGCTCGATTTTATTCCCATAATCCGAAAGCCACTGTTCCATGAGGGCGGAGGCCTGGTTTCTCTCCCAGTTTGCGATCCCGCCTGTGATCTTCTCGATCGGAACACCGCCGTCCTTCAGAGTCTCGATGGACCACTCCGTGCGGATCAGGGAATCCTGGTGGTTCGTCTCCCCCTCAAGGAGGACATAAGAAACAACCCCGTCCCCGTTCCGGTCAAGGGTTGACGGATTCTTCTGGTAGGCGTCCACGAGGATCTGCCCCTCCAGCACCGCGGACTCCTTTGCGTCCGCCCCTACATAGTATAGTTTCTCCCAGCGGTTCATGTCCTCCGCGACCGGCTCCCGGTTGAAAAAGACAATGGGAATATCCGACTCCATGGCCTGATCGATCACGCCGGACGCGGCGGAACGGTCCACCATATTGACGCAGAGCACGTCGCAGCCAAGACCGATCATGCGTTCTGCCTGGCTGTTCTGCGTGAGCTGATTTCTCTTCGCATCCCGGACATCCAGCGTCACGCGGACTCCGGTCTCCTTTTCATATTCCTTCGCCGCCTGCTCCATGGAATTCCGGAGGGTGCCGATGAATGTGTCATCCCCACGGTATAGCAGGACACCGATCCGCAGGGACGTCTTTTTTTCCTCATGTCCTCCGGTCTTTTTCGCGTACAGCCAGGCGCTTCCCCCGAGAAGCGCCGTCGCCGCAATAGCAAGGATCAGAACATTTCCCTTTTTCATACCTGCCTCCCCCCTATTCCATCGGATATAGCATCTTTTCGAAAATCCCACTCCTTAAGATCTCCCCGTCGATATACTCCGGTGTCAATGTGATCCGTTTTTCCTTCCACTCTCCCCCAGCTGCCTGAACCGCCTTTTCAACACTTAAATACCCCTCGTCGAACCGGTTCCACGCCATCAGACCCTTGACGATCCCCCGGTCGAGCTGGTTTAAGAGCGCCGTCGTGCTCCCGATCCCGTAAAGGGCCGTCACATGCTCCCGGTACACACTGCTGCCCTCCAGGATATCCGCAAGCTCGGATAAGGCACCAACATCCATGCCGACCGCCATAAAATCACCGCTCTCCGGATATACCGTTTCCTCGATAGCCTTGCGGTATGTGTCCTCTGACTTTTTCTCGATCAGACGTACGGTAAAACCGGCGGGGTCCAGCACAGAGCGGATCCCGTCATACGCGTCAAGGTTCCCCGTGTACTCCATTCCCTCGGAGAACAGGCATACCGGCACAGCCGGATCCTCGCTCTCCGCAATCTTCTCCCCAAGCGTCCGTCCCATCTCGTAGCGGTCCACAGAGATGGAGCAAGCCACCGAGCTGTTGATCGCCGTGGGACCAAGAAAGATCACCGGGCAGCCTGGCGAGATCTCATCGAGCTTCATGACCGCGAGATCCTCGCGGACCGGTGCAAGGATGATCGCATTCGCTCCGTCCTTTATTTCACGGACGATCAGTTCTTCCTGCTGTTCCTCATCGTTTTCCGCGTACAGCGTGATGAAATTGACATCCGCCTGATACTTCTTCTCCGCCATATCCATGCCCGCGCGGAAGCTCCCATAATAGTTGTCATTCACGTTGTCTATGATGACGGAGATCCGGCAGATCTCCCTCTTTTTTTCCTTGATGATCAGATCCGTGGACGACAGCAGATAGAGCGCCACAAGGAGAAGGATGCCGGCACACCAGCTGATTTTTTCTCTATTTGACATGGATCTTTTCCCCCTCTGCCGTCTCAGCGTAAGGCACCGCCCGCATGTGGATCGTCACGACCGTCCCCTCATCGAGCTCGGATTCGATGGACAGACCGTATTCCTGTCCAAAATACAGCCGGATCCGCTCATTGACGTTCCGCACCCCGATCCCGGAGCCGCTTCCGGACTTCACATGCGGCTTATCCGTGAACATGCCTTCCACCTGCTCCTTCGTCATCCCGAGTCCGTTGTCGGAGACCCTCATATAAAGATCCTCCCCGTCCCGGTACACCCGGATCCGGATCTCCCCATCGCCGTCCATAAACTCCATTCCGTGATAGACCGCATTCTCCACGAGCGGCTGAAGGATCAGCTTCACGCTCGCGAGCTCCATGACATCCTCATCCGCCTCGATCTCATAAGTAAAACGGTTCTTAAACCGCATGTGCTGGATCATCAGATAGTTTCTCACATGTTCCAGCTCATCCCGAACGGGAATAATGCTCTTCCCACGGCTTAAGCTGATCCGGAAGAATCTGGCGAGCGCCGTCACGACCTTCACCGCGTCCGCCTGTTTCTCATTCTCGATCATCCAGACGATGATATCGAGGGTGTTGTAAAGGAAATGCGGGTTGATCTGCGACTGTAAGACATCAAATTCATTTTTCCGCTTGGATTCATGCTCCGCCACGATGTCATCCATCAGATGCCGGATCTGGGTCGTCATGTTCCGGATGGAGGTGCCGAGGTGACGGATCTCATAGGAACCGCCCACATAGACTTCCGTTTCCAGATTGCCCGCCTCAATCCCGTTCACAGAACGCTCCAGTTTTTCGATCGGCGTCGTAATCCTCGTAGAAATGTAAGCATTGATGACCGCGAGGATGAATACGACAAAGGCAACAATAAACACGATCAGGATCCTTGTCTTCAACGCGTTTAAGGATGCGCCGCCGAGTGCCGCCGCCCCGACGATCTTCCAGCCGGTATAGCCGACCGTCTTGACCGTCACGGCACGCCCCTTTCCTTTATATTCCTCCCGATGGATCCCGTCCCTGTATTCCGCTGCCGCCTCAAGGTTCTCATCCTCGAGCCCGGAGTAGATCAGCTGAGACTGCGGATGGTAGATCAGCTCCCCGTCCGCGCCGAGAAGATAGACATAGCCGCCGTTTCCCAGAGTGATCCCGTCAAACAGCTGTTCCAGGCTGTCATAGCGGATGTCGATGAGGAGAACGCCCTGCTCCGTGGACGAGCCCTCCGTGATCTCCACCGCGCGCGCCGCCGAGATCACCCAGCGGTACTGGTTCTCCCCTGCGTCGAACACCCGCTGGACATGCGGGACTGAGAAGTGAAGATTCTCCGTCTTTTTCAGTGCCGCCTCAAACCACGGTTCCGCTGCCGGATCTGCCCCCGTCTTGAGTCTCGTGGCGGGAACGGCCTCCAAAAGCTCTCCGTCTCTGGAAAACAGGGCGATATTCTCGACATTATCCTTGTTGTTGTCGTAGAGAAGCGTCATCTCTTTGTTGACACTCTCATTCCTCAGATCCGCGTTTTTTACGATCCCGTAGTATGTGGTGTCCGAAAGCTTCATGATTCCGCGGAGCCACACATCCACAGACCGGTTCAGCTGGTCGATCAGGATCTGGTTCTCCTCCTGCATCGTATCCGACATCTGCTTTGACATCCGGCTGTACAGGGACAGTCCGATAAAGATGCTCGCCGCCAGGGCTGTCACCGTAAAGTAGACGAAGATCATATAGCGGATGCTGGTCCGTTTGAATAAGCTGCCCTCATTTTCCGGTTTCATACCTCTCTCCCCCGCCGGCCCTACGACCGGCTTCCTCTGAATTTCGTCGGTGAAACGCCGAATTTTTTCTTAAATACGTAGCTGAAATAATTCTGTTCCTGGTAGCCGACCTTTGCCGCGATCACATAGGTCTTGTCATCCGTCTTATTCAACAGCTCCACAGCCTTATTGAGACGCACATCCGTCAGATAACCGATATAGGTCTGCCCCGTCGCTTTTTTGAACATCGTCGAAAAATAGGCGGGACTCATGTGCAGCGTCCGGCAGACCTGCTCCACAGACAAGTCCGGATCCTGGTAATTCTCCATGATATACCGCTTCGCGCGCTCCATGCTCTGGCGCGTCGTATTGTCACGCTCCTGGTCCATCGCCCCGTTGATCCTGAGTGCCGCCTCAAGAAGCCATTTTGAGAACTTCTCCCGGTTCATCACCTGCCGGATCATCATAAACGGGTCCGTCCCCATCCCGGTATCCCCAAAAAGCACTCCCATCTCCAGGTCGTACTGCTGGATGAGCTGGACCAGACAGTTCGCGGTGCTGAACATGTAGGTCTGGTACTGCCGCGCATGGACCTTCGCGTCAGACATCCTTCCGATGATCCCGGATACCACGGACCTTATCTTCTCCTCCGGACCGAATTTTACCGCCTGGATGAGGGCAGACTCGTCCTCCGCGGTAAACTGGAGCTTTCCGGTGTTCACCGGCTCCACATCGTTGATGTAGATCGTACTGCCGCTCCCGACAATTGCGCAGTAGCCCAAGGCATCGAGCGCTGACCGGAAGGACTCACAGATCAGACCGAGCTCCGTCCGGCTGTGCCCGATCCCGATCGTTACCGGGATCATCAAGATCTTCCGGATCTCCTTGCAGATATCGCTTAAGATGTCGATCATGCTGGTCTGGGAGTTGTTCTCATCGATCGCCACGATCCCGGCGATCTCCGCGTCAGCCGCCCCGGAGAACGAGAACAGGGAGAATCTGCAGTACGGTTTCAGGTTCTCCTCAAGGATCTGCATCACAGAGATCGGGATCAGCTCCCGCTCCTCGTGGAGCGGAAGGATCAGCTCCCCTGACACTTCGGAAATTTCCGCTTTCACCGCAATGGAGATCCACTTTTTCGCTCCCGCAAGTGGGATATCGTACTGTTCCAGGCGGTCATTGACCGTTTTCCCGTCCATCTGGTGGCTCACAAGATCCTTTAGGAACTGCTCGCGCAGGATCGGCAGGCTGCGTCTGTAGTTTTCCCGCAGAAGGCTCACATCGCGCTTCTGCTCGATCTCCTCGTCGAGGCTCTCCTGGATCCTCCTCAGGATCGCCGTCAGCTCCTCCACATTCACGGGCTTTAAAATATACTCCGTCACATTCAGCTTGATCGCGCGCTTCGCATAATCGAAATCATCATATCCGGAAAAAATGACGATCTTCATCGATGGATACCTCTGGCGGATCTTCTCCGCAAGCGTCAGCCCGTCCATGTATGGCATCCGGATATCCGTGAGGACCACGTCCGGCTCTAAGGCTTCGATCTTCTCCAACGCGTCCTCCCCATTCTCCGCGTCCCCGACAACGGTAAATCCAACCGCCTGCCAGTCGATCTTGCGGATAATGCTCTTACGCACTTCCTCCTCGTCATCCACAAGGATAATTCTGTATAAGTCCATTTCCTGCTCCTATCTTTTAAAAGATCTGTTCCAGATGCTTCCGGATGACCGCCTCATCGGTCAGTTTTGCGATATGACCGTTCATGCCCGCCTTGATCGCTCCTTTTCGGAAACCGCCGTTTCCCCATTCTGACAGCCTGCCAGACCCGGAGTGCAGAGAAGGAGCATAACGGCTCCAAAGATTACAGAGCGCCTGCCCCCTCCTGTCCTTTTCTTTCTATTCAACGCAACAAGGTCCTGCATGTATTCCATCCTTTTCATCCGCCCCGGTCACCTTGCCTGTTTCCGTGCTTTTTTATTCGCATACATATTCGCGTCCGCGCGCGCTTTTGTGTCGGAAATGCTCTCCTGCTCCTCGATCAGGGCACTGCCGTATGAGGCACCTGGGAGCATATGCAGCGATTTTTTCTGTTTTTCTATGATCCAGTAAAATTTCTCCCTGCAGTATTTTTCCTTCTCCGGTTTCCTGAACAGGACGCAGAACTCATCTCCGCCAATCCGGTAACAGTTTCCATAGCGGGAATACGCCTTTTTCAGACATTCCGCGATCACCTTCAGGCACTGGTCCCCCGCCTGATGACCGTATGTATCGTTGATGTACTTAAAATTGTCGAGGTCGAGGACGATCAGCATCTTATCCTCCGGCTGGAGGTTCAGTGTCCGGTTCAGATAGCTCTTCTGGCTTAAGAGTCCCGTCAATCCATCCAGCTGGTTCCACATTTCATTGCAGTAGATGTAATAGAGCACTGAGATCAGGGTACTTTGCCATGATATTGACCGGGCGGAGTCTTACCGGAGTCCCATCCACGATCACGGTAACCAGCTCAAGGACTGAGATCACGCCGATCAGGATGAAGGTCAGCAGAAAAGTCCTTCTCTGTCTCGGAAACAGCGCTTCACTGAAATTGACGAGCATACACATGAACCCAAGGACAAAACAATTGATAACCGTCAAAGAAAAAAATAGAGATCCGGCATATCAGGTTCCTCTCTTTCAGATACTAAACGGGCACGCCGCCTTCCGGCGACAACGCTGTTACGTATAATTATACTGTGGAAGCATATAATCGTCAAGCCAGCCCTCCGGTAGGTTTGCGCGCCCTTTCCCGTCCCGGTCCAGCCTGAACTGTGGTTTTGCCTGTCCTCTTCGTTTTTTATTAAATATCATTATACTGCTTACTACTGTTTCTGGCAATGCTGCGGTCAGGTGTTTTTAAGACATTGGGCTGTAACGAAAAAGAGTGCGCATCTTTGGCACGTCAGTGCCTGTTTTCTAAAAGACATCCAGGTCCATTCCATTCACCACAGGACCTTCGTAACCGGCATTCCGTATCTCCTCAAGGATCGCCTCGTTTCTTCTCGCCATCTCGGCTCCCACATCCACCGTGTTGTCCTGGATCTCCATGTGATAGATCCGGTGGTATGTGACGAGAAGCTTTGGTCCTGCCTTCTTCGCGATCTCTGCAAGATCCACACTCAGGGTGTGAACCTCCCGATGGTATTTCTGCCACTTCGGTTCCCTCGCGGCAAGACCTGCCGTGTATTCTACTTCATGGAGAAGAATATCACAGCCCTTTGCCTTTTCCGCAACGATCTCAAGCGGCGCGGTATCCCCACTGATCACGATCACCCGGTCCGGCGTCGTAAATTTGAAGCCATAGCTCTCAAGCGTCCCATGGCTCACCGGGAAGGCTTCGACTGTCACACGGTCATCCCGGTAGATAACTCCGGAATTTATTTCCTGTGTTTCCACCCGGTATCCCACTTCATTTGCCTTTTCAAAACCGTTGATCCGGAAATCAATATCCACCTTGTAGGCCTTTAGCAAATGCTCTGTCATATCCCGGATCCCTTTCGGTCCAAATACCCGGAGTGGTTCTTTCCGCTCCAGGACCCATGGGGTAAAGATCAGGTCCGGGTATCCTACCGTGTGATCCGTGTGCAGGTGTGTGCAGAACGCGGTCACCAGCCTGTCCGGGCGAAGCGCGTCGATCCCGTTCCGGTATGCCTTCGCCGCCTGGCGGACGACCCCCGGACCGAAATCAACGAGGTACGCCCGGTCGCCAACAACGACCGCAGAGGACGGACCGCTGGCATCCGGGCACGCGTTCGGCGTTCCGGTACCGAGAAGTACAAGTTTTGTCTCCATCATGATTCTCTCTCCTTTTTCCCTTCCGCGCTTCATCCCTGCTTCTGTTCGTTTTCATCCTCCACATGCCGGATCGAGATTCCGGTAAAGCCGTAAAAGATGCTGAAAAACGGAGTCAGATATAACAGGAACAGATATGGGAAGAACGCAGACCATGCGACGCCGAGCGTTCCCGCCATGTATACGCAGTACCCATGCCACGGGATCATCGGTCCGGAGAGCGTTCCCGCATCCTCCAGGCTTCTCGATAAAATCTCCGGGGCAATCTTTCTCTCCTTAAACAACGGTTTCATCATGTTTCCGGTCAGGACATGGGACATCGGCTGGGAACAGCTGATCAGGCTTGTGATATAACCGACGAGGAGCGTCGCGAAGATCAGGCCGCCATCGCTGTTAATCCGTCCGGTGATCGCGCGCAGGATGTTGTCAAGAACACCCAATCTGTCCAGCATGCCGCCCATTCCGACCGCGAAACAGATGATCGCCACATACTGCAGCATGCTGCTCATACCGCCACGGTTTAAGATCGTTTTCAGAACAGCCTCCTCAATCTGGGTCGTATAGCCGTTGTAAGCAACACGGATGATGCTCTGGAGCGTCGCGCTCTGGCAGAAGAACGCAACCGCACCGGCGCACACCGAGGACAGTCCCAGGGATACGATCGCGTTGACTTTACATAAGAGCAGGACAATGATAACCGCCGCCGGGATCAATGTCACAAGACCAAGTTTAAATTCTCCCTGAAGTGCCTCCGTGTAGACAAGAAGGTTTCCCTCTTCATAACCACCGGAGGTCTGACTGATCCCGAGAATGACAAACAGGACCAGGCTGATCACAAAGGTCGGCAGCGTTGTCCATAACATGGACCGCACATGATCGTTGAGCTTCGCGCCCGCAACAGCCGGGGCAAGATTCGTCGTATCGGAGAGCGGGCTTAACTTATCCCCGAACATGGCACCGCAGATGACTGCGCCTGCCACCATTCCAGGATTGATTCCCATCGCATTTCCAATCGCCATCATCGCGACACCGGCACTTCCGACCGAGCCGTAGGATGTTCCGGTCACAAGACTTAAAACGGCGCAGAATACAAGTGTCAACGGCAGGAGCCAGGTTGGATCGATCAGTTTCAGACCGCCTGCGATGATCGTGGCGATCGTACCGCTCTGGAGCCAGGTACCGATCATGACGCCGATCGCCATAAGCAGACATAGTGTCGGAACGACCACACGGATCGCGTCGTAGGCACCACTCACAACATGGTCATATTTGATCTTTAACCATTTACAAAACAGATAGATGATGATCCAGCTGAAAAACAGTCCGATCATCGGTCCTCCCGTCTTCAGCCGGATGCAGACTGCGACTGATCCGATGATCAGAAGCAGGAGCAGAAGCGACTGAGGCATATTCAGTTTCTTTTCTTCACTCATAACAATTTTCTCTCCCCTGAAACTCATTTTTCAATTTAAAGCATTAAACTTTAAAGTGCTGTATTATTATATCGAATATTCAGGAAAATTGCAAGAGCTCACACAAATTAAAATAGCCGGAACCCACAGAAATACTGGATTCCGGCTGTTTTTAACAGCTTATATGAATGATTCGATATAAGCTGCATTTTCGCTTTATGAATTATTTACCCATCTGAGCAGCAACCTCAGCTGCGAAGTCCTCGTTTTTCTTCTCAAGACCTTCACCAGTCTCGAAACGAACGAAGCTCTTAACTTCGATGTTAGCGCTGTTCTCTTTAGCAACCTGTGCTACATACTGAGCTACGGACTGCTTGCCGTCCTCTGCTTTTACGTAAACCTGGTCTAAGAGACAGATCTCTTTCATCTCTTTGTTGATACGACCCTGGATCATACCCTGGATAACCTTCTCCGGCTTGGAAGCTTCCTTCGGATCGTTCTGGATCTGAGCCATAAGGATGGATTTCTCATGCTCGATGTAATCTGCGCTTACTTCGTTGCGGTTTGTGTACTTCGGGTTAAGAGCTGCAACCTGCATACAAACGTTCTTTGCCATCTCTTTTACAGCGTCGTTTACAACATCTGTCTGAACGTCAAGAAGAACACCGATTCTGCCGCCTGCATGAATATAGGAAGAAACGAAACCGTTCTCCTCTGTAACCTGTTTGAAACGACGGATGCTCATGTTCTCACCGATGATGGAGATTTCAGAAGAAAGAGCTTCCTTAACAGTAAGGCTCTCATCTGCTGTCCACTTCTCGTCCATAAATGCATCCATATCTGTCGCTGTTGTTGTAAGAGCCTGAGCTGCTACCTGAGCAACGTATGCCTGGAACTTAGCGTTCTTAGCAACGAAGTCTGTCTCAGAGTTAACCTCAACGATAACAGCTTTCTTCTCGTCTGCTGCCATAGCTGTGTCAACGATACCCTCAGCTGCGATACGTCCAGCTTTCTTCTCAGCGCCTGCAAGTCCTTTTTCTCTTAAGAACTCAACTGCTTTGTCCATGTCGCCGTCTGTAGCAGAAAGGGCTTTCTTACAGTCCATCATTCCAGCGCCTGTCATTTCTCTTAAATCTTTTACCATTTTAGCTGTAACTGCTGCCATGTTTCATTTCCTCCGAATCATATTAAAGAATCAAAACGTGTCTTTTCGGAAGAAGGTGCTGCCACTGACAGCACCTCCTTGGATTCCTTATAACAACTTAAGCCTCTGCGTTCTCCTCAGCTGCTTCTGCTTCCTCAGCCTCGCCCTGTTTAGCCTCGATGACAGCGTCTGCCATCTTGGAAACGATAAGCTTAACGGCTCTGATAGCGTCGTCGTTACCCGGAATTACATAGTCGAGTTCTTCCGGATCGCAGTTTGTATCAGCGATACCGATCAGAGTGATTCCAAGTGTGTGAGCTTCCTGTACACAGATTCTTTCCTTCTTCGGATCTACGATAAAGATAGCGTCCGGGATCTTCTTCATGTCCTTGATACCGCCAAGGTTCTTCTCAAGCTTCTCCCACTCTTTCTTTAACTCGATAACTTCCTTCTTCGGAAGTACGTCGAATGTTCCGTCCTCAGACATCTTCTCGATTGCTTTTAATCTAGCGATTCTGGACTGGATGGTCTTGAAGTTTGTAAGCATACCGCCAAGCCATCTCTCGTTTACGTAGTACATTCCGCAACGCTCTGCCTCAGTCTTGATAGCGTCCTGAGCCTGCTTCTTTGTACCTACGAAAAGGATTGTGCCGCCCTCAGCTGCGATATCAGCAACTGCCTTGTAAGCCTCATCAACTTTGCCTACAGATTTCTGAAGGTCGATGATGTAGATACCGTTTCTCTCTGTGTAGATGTACGGTGCCATTTTCGGGTTCCATCTTCTTGTCTGGTGACCGAAATGTACGCCGGCTTCCAGAAGCTGTTTCATTGAAATTACGCTCATGTTTTTTTCCTCCATTTGGTTGTTTTCTTCCGCCTGCATCTCACTTCCACGAACACCTGAGCTTCTCAGGCACCACTCGCAGAATCCGCAGACGTGCATAATATCAGCTTTTTCACTATATCATAAGTCATTTTTCACTGCAAGCACTTTTTCTATTTTTTTTGATTTTTTTCCATTACATTTGATTTTATAAAAAAACAAGGTCATTCGGGCATGCGGCGGCAGGGATTCTTCTATATATAATAGACCTTTTAATAGTCTTTTCTCTCCTTAAATCCCTCATGCACCAGATACAGCCTGATCTATCTGATATCATACAACAATTCATATTAAAAAAAGAGGCGCGGCTTTTCACCCAGCCGCGCCTCTTTTCCACAGGTCTCCCTGTCTTATTTTGTATTTACTGCCTTTAAGGCTTTTAACTCATCGAATACCACATCGTTTAAGACCTTAATGTAGGTTCCCTTCATACCGGAAGAACGGGACTCGATAACCCCGGCACTCTCGAATTTGCGGAGTGCGTTTACGATCACGGAGCGGGTGATCCCGACTCTGTCGGCGATCTTGCTGGCTACAAGGATTCCCTCGTTTCCGTCAAGCTCCTCGAAGATATGGGTGATCGCTTCTAACTCGGAGAAGGATAAGGTGCTGATCGCAGATTTTACGATCTGGACTTTTCTTGTCTCCTCGGCGTTCTCCTCGTTTACGGAACGCATCATCTCCAGGCCGACAACGGTCGTGCCATACTCGCAGAGGATAATATCATCGATATCGTACTGCTCGTCGGATTTGTACATAAATAAGGTTCCGAGGCGCTCACCTGCGATATCGATCGGAGCGATGATCGCCTGGTACTTCTTTACGTTCTCTTCAGCGAAGCCGAGAGTCGCAAGGTTTACATTCTCCTTGGTGGAAAGGACACTTAAGAGGCGTTCGTTAAACATTTTATCGACATAGCCGCCTACCTTGTCCTCAATCAACTCGTGGATTTCATCAACACCAGGACAGATGCTGACACCCAGGACTTTTCCTTTCTTGCTGATCACGAGAATGTTCGACAGCAAAATTTCGCTTAAAACTTTACAGATGTCGTTGAATACGACCTTGTGCGAATTGTTGTTGTGGAGCAGTTTGTTTATTTTTCTGGTCTTATCCAATAATTCAACACTCATTTCCGAAAACCTCCTTTACTTTCTGATATCGTACGAATAATATTAGATCGATTAAATTGTAACACGATATTTCCAGAATTTCAAGACTTTTTCGGATAATTAAGATAAATCGAAATAAATTGTCAAGTTCTTATCACGTTTTGGAAGTTTGAACAATTGAAATTGTACCATTTGTTTACGGCAAATATCCGGCAGAGCCTCTTCTGGGCGCTCTGCCGGATCTTGATCTCGTTATATTAATCTTCTTTTTCTTCCTTATTTTCCTTCATCGGCATCACAAATCCGCACTGCTCATTGGCGCAGACGAGTTTGTTTCCTTTTTCCACCATGTAGCTGCCGCACTCCGGGCACTTCTCAGTGGATGGTTTCTGCCAGGACATGAAATCACAGTCCGGGTTAGCTTCACAGCCGTAATACTTTCTTCCCTTTTTCGTCTTCTTAATGATAACTTCTTTTCCACACTTCGGGCACGGGATTCCAGTCTTCTCCAAATACGGCTTTGTGTTTCGGCATTCCGGGAATCCGGGACATGCGAGGAATTTTCCATGAGGACCATATTTGATGACCATCCTTCTTCCGCAGAGCTCGCAGATCTCATCGGACTCCTCATCTGCGATATGGACAGTCTCCAAGGTTCTCTGCGCCTCTTCCACCGCTTCCATAAGATCAGGGTAGAAGTTTCTTACGATGGTCTTCCACGGAGTCAGGCCCTCTCCGACACTGTCTAACAGGTACTCCAGGTTCGCGGTGAAGGCAATGTCCACGATGCTCGGAAAGCACTGCTTCATGATCCGGTTAACGACCTCACCGATCTCGGTCACATAGATGTTCTTGTTCTCTTTTACCACGTAACGGCGGGCTAAGATCGTTGTGATCGTCGGTGCGTAGGTGCTCGGACGGCCGATGCCCTGTTCCTCCATGGCTTTTACCAGGGATGCCTCTGTGTAATGGGCCGGCGGCTGGGTAAAGTGCTGGGTGCTCACGAGATCCGCAAGCTCAAGCTCCTCACCTTTTTCCAACTTCGAGAGGATCTGGTTTTTCTCCTCTTTCTCATCCGCCTCGATATAGACGGACATGAAGCCGTCGAACTTCAGTCTGGATGCCGTCATCGTAAACTCGTTTCCGCCCGCTCCGATCTTTACGGATGTTGTCTCATAGACAGCCGCGGACATGCGGCTCGCCGTGAAGCGCTTCCAGATCAGCTGGTAGAGGCGGAACTGGTCTCGTGCCAGGGATTCTTTTACCTTTACAGGTGTTAAGGAAAGATTTGTCGGACGGATCGCCTCGTGGGCATCCTGGATCTTTCCGCTGTTCTTCTTTGTATTTTCACCCTGGGACAGGTAATTCTCGCCGTAGTTTTCAGCGATGAAATCACTTGCCATCTTCTCTGCTTCCTCAGCCACACGGGTGGAATCGGTACGCAGGTAGGTGATGAGACCGACGGTGCCATGGCCCTTTACATCAACGCCCTCGTAGAGCTGCTGGGCGAGGCGCATGGTCTTCTGGGTAGAAAAGTTCAACGCCTTGGACGCCTCCTGCTGCAGGGTACTCGTTGTAAACGGAAGCGGCGGTTTCTTCGTGCGCTCCCCGTTTCTGATATCTGTCACGATAAATTTCTGTCCCTTTAAGGACTCAAGTAAAGCGTCAAGCTCCGCCTTGCTCTTGATCTCCGTTTTTCCATCTTTGTCATTATGAAAATGGGCTGCTGCCGGTTTCTTTGAACCCGGAGCTTTTAACATCGCGTCGAGGCTCCAGTATTCCTCCGGGATAAACGCGGAGATCTCCTCTTCCCTGTCGCAGATCATGCGGAGGGCCGCAGACTGGACACGGCCGGCGCTAAGGCCTCTCTTAACCTTCTCCCAGAGGATCGGGCTGATCTTATAGCCAACAATACGGTCCAGGATACGCCTCGTCTGCTGGGCGTCCACCAGGTTCATATCGATATCGCGGGGTGCCTTTAAGGACGCCTTTACCGCATTTTTCGTGATCTCATTGAAGCTGATCCTGTATACTTTTTTATCTTTTACCTCGTCAAGCTTTAACGCTTTCATCAAATGCCAGGAAATCGCTTCTCCCTCACGGTCAGGGTCAGTTGCGAGATAAATTTTATCTGCTTTTTTTACTTCCTTCCGAAGCTTCGCAAGGATATCTCCCTTGCCCCGGATCGTAATATATTTCGGTTCATAATCATTTTCCACATCAATTCCGAGCTGGCTCTTCGGAAGATCTCTCACGTGTCCGTTGGACGCGTCGACCTCATATGTGCTTCCCAGGAATTTTTTAATTGTTTTAACCTTTGCAGGAGACTCTACAATCACAAGACTGTTCGCCATATTCTTCACATCCTTCTGCAATCATTCCGCTTTTTTATAATATTGATTCCCGGTTCCAAAAACAAGTCCCGCAAGCTCCAGCTTTAAAAGGGCTTCCATACATTCTGTCACGGAGAGTCCGCAGAGTGCGGCGATCTCTTCCAGATATCTGGGGCGCGAATCAACCGAAGCATACACCAAATTTTCGTTCTTGGCAAGCCTATTTTGTGAAAATTTATGAATCGTTAATTTTCTTTCGTATTTCATCCCAAGGAATTCCAGCACATCCGAGGGGCTTAAAAGCATGTTCGCACCGCCCTGGATCAGGCGGTTGCAGCCACCGCTTAATGGGTCATTTGCCCGTCCCGGAAGGGCGAAAACTTCTTTTCCCTGTTCCAGGGCAAAGTCCGCCGTGATAAGGGATCCGCTCTTCTCCCTCGCTTCTATTATAATAACCGCATCAGCGAGGGCGCTGATGATCCGGTTGCGCATGGGGAAATTCATGGCGGCGGGGCGGGTTCCCGGGACGAACTCCGAGAGGATGCCGCCGTTTTCCTCCATGGCATGGAAAATTTTGTAATTTTCCCGTGGGTAGCAGACGTTTACCCCGCAGCCCAAGACTGCGTAGGTGGGCTTTCCACGCTCAATGGCGCCTCTGTGGGCATAGCCGTCCACGCCGGCTGCCATGCCGCTGATGATGTTGACTCCGGCGTTGGCGAGTTCCCCGGCGTAGAAGCCTGCCGCTTCCTTCCCGTACTCCGTGCAGGCTCTCGCGCCCACGATGGCCACCGACGGGACCTCGTTTTCCGGGAGACTGCCTTTTACAAAGAGGGCTGCCGGGCGATCTTTATATGGAAGAAACCGGGTCGGATAGTCCGGGTCGCATTCCGCGATGACGCGGATGTTCTTCTGTGCCAGGCCGGCAAACTCCTTCCGCCATGCGGATTCGTGTTTTCTCGACTCCCGGAAGACCTCCGCACGCCGCTCCGTGAGGACTCCTGATTTCTGCAGTTCCTGGGGCTTTACCCTCCAGGCAGACAGGTAGGTCCCAAATGTGTCTTTCAGGCCTCTGATTGTTACGCCGCCGAAACCGGGAACGTGGCAGAGGCAGTAGAGAGCTTCGCGGTCGGTGAGTGTATTACTTGTCATAATTTCATATTCTCCTTTTAATTTCCCCAGAATTTATCGCGGCTCTTCACATAAGACACTGCTTCACAGAGATCCGCAAGCCGGATTTTCTCTTCTTCTGCAAGATCTGCCGTTGTCCGTGCTACTTTCAGGATTCGGTCATGCATCCTGGCTGAAAGGGCAAGCTTTTTAAAAATTTCTTCCATAAACTTTTCTTCTTCGCGTCCGAGCCAGCAGAACTTCCGGATATGACGTCCTGACATTTCGCCGTTGCAGCGGATATTTTCACCTGCAAAACGTTCTCCCTGGATCTTCCTTGCCTGTTCCACACGGGCACGGATTTCACGGGATGATTCGTTATTTCCGCTGCTTCTGATATCTCCGTAAGTGATCGGTGATGCCTCCACGCAGATATCGATCCGGTCTAACATCGGTCCCGATACTTTCTGTAAATACCGGGTTATTTGTCCATCGGTGCAGCGACAGCGGGAACGGTCTGGGAAATGACCGCAAGGACAGGGGTTCATGGCCGCAACGAGCTGGAAATTCGCAGGATATGTTACGGAAGCTTCCACTCTCGAGACAGTCACCTCCCGTTCCTCCAAAGGCTGACGCAACGTCTCCAGGGCTGCTCTGGAGAATTCCGGAAACTCGTCAAGGAACAAAATCCCGCCGGTGGCAAGAGATATCTCCCCCGGCTTCGGTCTTCTCCCACCTCCGGTCAGTGCCTGAACCGACACGGTGTGATGGGGCGCCCGGAACGGACGTGTCCGGATCAAAGGCTCTTTGGCTGTCAGGAGATGGCTCACACTATAGATTTTTGAGATCTCGATGCTCTCTGCGATATCAAGCCCCGGCATGATCGTCGGCATTCTTTTTGCCAGCATGGTCTTTCCAGCTCCCGCAGGACCAACGATCAAAAGATTATGTTTTCCAGCTGCCGCCACCTCGGCTGCTCTTCTGAGCAGCGGCTGACCGGAAAGTTCTGAAAAGTCCACCTCGTAACGGTTCATGGAATTCTGCAATTCGTCCATATTTATCGTTGACTCCGCCTGCATAGGAAGCTTTCCCGAAAGCACCTCCAGGAGATGTCTCAGATCCCGGATCCCATAAAGTTCCATTCCCCCTATAACGGATGCTTCATTCACATTCTCCACAGGTAAAAATACACGTTTAAAACCACTTTCCCGTGCCTGGTCTGTAAGTGCCATAACCCCAGGAATTCCCCGAACAGTCCCGTCCAGCCCCAGTTCTCCGAACAAGACAGCGTCTTCGAGATCTTTCGCCCGAAATCCACCGTAGGCGGATAAAATGGCAGCGGCGATCGCGAGGTCGAATCCGGTCCCTTCCTTTCTAAAATCTGCCGGGGACAGGTTGATCGTGATCTTTTTGGGCGGCAGGGAAAGTCCGAGATTTTTGATCGCCGTCCGCACCCTGTCTCCGCCTTCCCGTACCTCGGACGCAAGGTAACCTACGAGGATCAGCCCCGGAAGTCCATCGCTGACGTCCGCCTCCACGGTCACATTCTTTCCCTCCATGCCGCGAAGGTATATGCTGTTGATTTTACTGAACAAAAAGACTCCTTTCCAAACATGTTTAAGATGTTTTTGCTTTGCTGAATTTTTCAGAACTATTTTTGACAGGTGAATTTTTCACCATTGTTGATAATATAGATGTATTTAAGAATGTTTAAGAAAAATATTGGTAACTGTCCAGTAAGTCTGCGCACTTGCTGCGCTGACCGTAAGAAAACATAGGCTGGAAGGCAAAAATC
>OGMW01000860.1_pt1 | contig 29976 bp, 24 predicted proteins | sample 1573281 | NCBI WGS metagenome assembly OGMW01 (sample SAMEA2581907, study PRJEB24529) | metagenome | biome: Human gut stool | place: China | collected 2011 | reverse complement strand
CAAGTAATATGCTGAAAAACATATTATTTGAACGGCGGACAAAAAAGTGAAAAAAGGGAGAAATTTTTTGGGGGAAATTGCATTTTCATAAAGAACAGGATCTAAAAATAGACCTAAAAGCCAAACCGGATAAAAAACAACATTCAGAAGAAGGTAGTTTCCTACCCCACTATTACTGGAATTTCAACCGAATGTTCGCCATAACCTTCCAAAACAGGAAACCCATACACAGCCAAAAGACAAAGAAACAGGAAAACAACACATGAAACAACGCAGTTATGACCTTACGCGTACCTTATTATATGAAAATATTCTTTTTGCTACCCCAGTACATATATAATACATAATAGAGCCCTTCACGACCTGCTTTATCCGAAAGTAAAAGCCCCTATTCTCAGAAGAACATGAATTCAAAACTTTTATAAAACAACAAACGACTGAAAACCACATTACATTCTGATACCGTCTGTCCAAATATCCGTTTTTTGGGTAAAAACATCAGTAAATCATATACAAAATATTTGGAATAAAAGAGATTATTTTGCAACGTGAATCAATAAATTAATATCAGTATGAATTTTAAAACCATCATTGCGCTCGTCGCATTGACTATAAACAGTACAACAATTATGGCACAAGAAAAAATCAAGCAAACAGCAGGACGCGACCAACTCGGGGACTTCGCTCCCAAATTCGCAGAACTCAATGACGATGTATTATTCGGAGAAGTATGGAGCCGGACGGACAAACTAGGATTACGCGACCGCAGCCTGGTCACCATCACCTCACTCATCAGCCAGGGCATTACCGACAGTTCACTCACGTATCATCTCCAGACAGCCAGACAAAACGGAATCACCCGCACCGAAATTGCAGAGATTCTCACCCAAATAGGATTCTATGCCGGTTGGCCCAAAGCATGGGCTGCCTTCCGTCAGGCAAAAGATGTATGGACAGAAAGCACAAGCACCGATGATGCCAAAGCTGCTTTCCAACGTGAAATGATCTTCCCGATCGGCGAACCCAACACGGCATACGCCCAATATTTCGTTGGCAACAGTTACCTTGCACCAATATCCAAAGAACAAGTACCAATTGCCAATGTCACTTTTGAGCCGGGCTGCCGCAATAACTGGCATATTCACCACGCAACAAAAGGTGGCGGTCAGATGCTTATCGGAGTAGCCGGACGTGGCTGGTATCAGGAAGAAGGCAAACCGGCTATACAGATATTGCCCGGCACTGTCATTCATATTCCAGCTAATGTCAAGCACTGGCACGGCGCCGCAGCAGACAGTTGGTTCGCTCATCTTGCCTTCGAGATAGAAGGAGAAAACGCTTCAAACGAATGGCTGGAACCTGTTGCTGACGAAACTTACCTCAATCTGAAATAGACACAGCGAGCCAATAACATAAACTTTCAACAACAGCATTTCCATGAAAAAATACATAACAATTCCCTTGCTGTTCCTTTTATTTGTGTCCTGGTCCGCATGTGATCAATCAGACCAGGACACCTCTCCTCCGGAACAGTCGCAAGCACCGGAGGAGTCTGAAGAAAGTACAGACGAGCCCAACGCCTCCGACACTACGTCTGCCGGAAGTGACAAGCACAATCTGGTACTGTTTTGTTCCCGAAGCGGAAATACCAGACAAGTGGCCTGTCTGATACAAAACCAATTAAATTGTCATATAATGGAGATCAATCCAGAAAAGCCTTATGACGAAGATTATACCAGCATGCTCGACCGGGCCAGAGAAGAACTTGCCGATATACAGCAAGGAATATTCCCGACACTATCTGCCCATAGCATTGATCTCAATGAATATGACACTCTTTTTATCGGATATCCTATCTGGTTCGGATCAATGGCCACTCCCATGCAAGCTTTTCTGCATCTTCACTCCAGAGAACTTTCAGGAAAACATATTGCATTGTTTGCCACCAGCGGCAGTAGAGGAATAAACCAGTCCCAGACAGAAGCAACCAGTCTCTGTCCACAAGCTGAATTTCTCGATCAACCTCTCCTGCTCACTGCATCAGATCTGCCTCAGATAGAAAATCTCATCGATTCGTGGATAAATGAAATTTTTCACCAAAAAGAAGACAACAACAACGAAAATATCATGAACAGCAATCAGATCAAACTGTCCATCGGGCAGAATACATTCACAGCGACTCTGGCAGACAACCCTGCTACCGAAACCCTAAAAACCCGCCTGTCACAAGGTAGTATAAACATTCAGATGAATGATTACGGCAATATGGAAAAGGTAGGCTCCTTAGGTTTCTCCCTTCCCAGAACCGACAGATCCATGACGACCAGCGCCGGCGATATCGTCCTGTATCAAGGTAACTCCATTGTTATATTTTATGGTTCCAACTCATGGAGCTACACTCCTTTAGGAAAAGTGGACGGTATTTCTACACGTGAAGAAATGCTGAAGTTGCTAGGAACAGACAGTCGCATTACAGTAACCCTGTCACTGGAATAAGAGGAACTTATATCCCAAGCCTTAATTGAATACAAAGTATCTTCAAAATTCAGAAAATATAAAAATCGCGTATTTTTACAAAAAAACAATCAGGTTGACCATAATAAGTCATCAGCCTGATTGTTTTTATTATACATCATTATCCTAACGGACACTTGCATTTAACCAGCAGCATAACACCGCATCCAGCTAAATCCTGATTTAAGCCCAATATATTTCCCTGCAAACAACAGCAAAACTTCAGATATAAGCCCTCTACCCTCTAAACAATTCTCAATCAATAAAAAATGCCCGCTCTCTACTGCGGGCATCAGATCTTACTTAAGATATTGCTTCATAAACTGTTCTATCCGGTCAAACGGAATAGCATTGAAATTATCGTATAAATCCACATGGCTGGCACCGGGAATAATCAGCAATTCCTTATTGTCACCCTTAAGTTTTTTAAACGCATCCTCACTGAAGTAACGCGAATGAGCTTTCTCACCATGAATCATCAGTACGGCACTGCGTATTTCACTACTATATGCCAGGATTGGCATGTTCATAAAGGACAAGGAAGAAGTTTTGTTCCATCCACCGTTGGAGTTAAGAGAACGTTCGTGATAACCTCTAGGCGTCTTATAATAGGCATAATAATCTTTCACAAACTGAGGTGCATCATCCGGCAACGGATCCACTACACCACCTGCCAAAGCGTAAGTACCACTGATATAATCCTCCGTACGCTGTCTGTTAAGCTGCTTTCGCAATTCATAACGTTCATCTTCTCCCATGGCATCAAAATAGCCATTGGCATTCACACGACTCATGTCATACATCGTACTGGTCACGGTGGCCTTGATCCGTGTATCGATTGCAGCAGCATTAAGTGCCATACCACCCCAACCACAGATTCCGATAATACCAATAGATTCAGCATCTACATCCGCACGAGAACTCAGATAATCCACTGCCGCACAGAAGTCCTCCGTATTGATATCCGGTGAAGCCACGTAACGCGGTTCGCCACCACTTTCGCCAGTATACGAAGGATCGAAAGCTATGGTCAGGAATCCCCTTTCAGCCAATGTCTGAGCGTAAAGACCGGAAGACTGCTCCTTGACCGCTCCAAAAGGACCACATACCGCAATAGCCGGAAGTCGTCCCTCTACTCCCTTGGGAACATACAGATCAGCAGCCAACGTTATACCATAACGGTTATGAAATGTCACTTTGGAATGACCGACCTTCTCACTTTGCGGAAACACTTTGTCCCACTCTTGTGTTAATTTCAATTCTTGTACCATAATCCTTGAACTTTGATTTGCAGATTTTTCATTTTTCAGAACATTCTCTGAATAAAGGAGGCCTGAACTACCCATTGCTGCAGACATCAGGCACAGACTTAAAAGGAAATGTTTCATCAATACAATTTATCTTTATATATTGCAAATTTAATGATTACAATCACCAGAAACTGTATACAGATTACGGATTCATCGCATACCGTCTGACCATAATTACAGTTTTTAAAGTATATCCATAAAAACAAGCACATTACTATCCGTCACACCAGAATATGATCATCCAGTCTTCCATATCACCGGCACTCCACGTCGCAAGGAAAAAATCCAATCCGTCATACCGATCACAGACACCCATGATTGTATGGGTAACCGCAATTCGGAAGTCTTCAAAAGAAAATACGGAGAAAAAGAAAAATAATATGGAAGCGCCTTATCTATTGTAAATATTTTACAAGCACATAAATAAAGACAAGCAGCCGATCTCTTCTTACCTATTGTCCGACCTGAGAACAAAATCAGGCAACAGATACAGGCTAAGATCCATTTTACAAACATTGTTTCCATCTTGATCAGATTTATTCATGACTAGGATTTGACATCATCAGCAAAGATAATACATGCCGTTTACCTCCTGGTCACTTTTAAACCATTTATGCGCATAATGGTCATTTCCTGTCATTTAAAGCCATATTTACAAAATACCGCCCTTATCTGCAGCTGATATTCCCAAAAGAAACCTTCCACAACACACGATTCTACTCCCAAATTAGCGCCCATATCAGTGAAACATCTCACGCGTGTGCCCTGTAATTTCCCTAAAAGTGATTTTTTCCTACTTTACCTTCACCCCTTCACCGTATATTCTAAACAGCTATATGCTAATTACTTATAGTATGAATTATCAACCTTCACCTCTTTCACTGCCCTTCTCGCTTATTTAGGCTAACCCTAAGCCATTATCCCACCTTTTCCCACTGAAAAAAGCTCTAAAAAATACCTTCAACAGAGGCCATCAAAACATATCCGGCAGGCCTAATTCAGCGGCAACTTTTAAATAAGTCAATAAGGGCTATCCGCTACCGAAAGCAACAGGAGATCTTCTGAAAAACTCGGTTTACTTTCAAAAAAGTAAGCTTTACTTTTTAAAAAGTAAAGCTTACTTTTTTGAAAATGTCATGATTTAAGAATTTTGATTAAAAAATAAATTTTCTACACAAAACAGTTTTATCAACCGAAACAGCCACGTGAAGGAGAAGTGAAAGACCTGTGAAGGATATCCTTCACCCTGAAACCCGCATAAAATCTGGGATGTGAAGGGGTGAAGGAGTAAAACGGCAAATCAATTATGATAAGATAACAAGCCATACATGAGAACTCAAAAACAGTAGTAATATTTCAACAAAATCATCTCATTTAAAAACAGCCGGTATCCGGTGCGTACTACTGATCCTTATACAATAAAATGTTTTAGTGCTCTGTATACGCCATCATCATCGACGGAAGCCGTGACATAGTCAGCCACATTCTTCAACCCTTGATTGCCGTTCCCCATAGCAATGCCTATTCCTGCTCTTTGAATCATCGGTATATCATTTCCACCGTCACCGAAAGCCATCGCTTCATCCGGACCGAATCCCAAATATGAAACAATATTCATCAGTCCGATTATGAGGTTATTTCTTCAACCTGACTTTCTATCTATACCTAAATACCCATCGGTCTGGGAGCAACCGCGTGGCAAAGAGCGGAACCACCCATCCCGACGAGTTCAAACGTCTCTTCTTAATTTAATCACAATAATGGACATCCATTTCACCTTTCATAGCGGTGAACCGATGATATTTTCAAACTTTTATCTTTTACTTCCAGAAGAATAAAGATTATTGTCTTACTCAAATAATAAACAAGAATTATAAAAGATTCTCATGTTCTGTTATTTCTGCATCAGTCATTGTATAGCCTTCCAGACTTCCATCCTTTGCCTGAATACAGATATAAATCATAGGCTCAACAGAAGTACATTTCAAGTTTCGGTCACATCCCGGAGATACACGAATGATTGACCCTTCACTGATTTCGAAAACGTCATCGTTCACCTGAAACTTACCAGCTCCTGACAGAATGATGTAGTTTTCTTCATTAGCCTTATGATTATGAAAAAACGGAACAGACGCCCCTGTCGGCAATGTACCAAATGAAACCTCACATGAAGTAGCCTCTGTAGCCTCTTTCACAAACTGCTTACCTTCAAAATCCTTGATGCAACCTACTGTTGCGTGAGCGTATTTTTCGCCCTTGTTCATAATTTTAATGTTACTCATATTTTCTGTTTTTATAAGAATTAATTAACTTTGTATTCCAAACTTACTATCGTTTAGATAGTGCAAAGTTAATGCTTTTTATACTGACAAACAAGAAGTTACACAAAAGTAACCCACTTACTTCAAGGTAATTATTATTGGAAATGAACAGCTTACAATTGCAAGAAAATCTAAAAAAATATACACGTATAGAAGAATGCCCTATCCGGAATGTCCTGTCACGGTTTTCCAGTAAATGGGCTATGCTCATATTATGCGTACTTTCTGAAAACGAAGCAACGCGCTTTAATATTATCAGTAAGGCTATTCCGGATATTTCTCCTAAGGTTCTTACCGAAACATTAAAGGCTCTTGAAGCCGACGGACTGGTGAAAAGAAAATTATATGCCGAGATACCACCAAGAGTGGAATACTCCTTGACTGAGGTGGGCCAAAGTTTGATTCCTATATTAAATAACCTCATAACTTGGTCATTAGATAATGCCGCATATATATCAAAACACAGGAAGAAATCTCGATATGGACTGTGAGAGGGGTTACTATATTAAACTATCACACAATCATCAACGATAAGGGATAATAATAACCGTTTCTACAATTACGATACTCCTTACTGAACCCGGCAATCATATCTCCATTCACTCCGGTTCACACCAAAGTAACATCAAGGAAGTAACCCAAGAAGGGATCATTTAGAAACTGTTTTGAATTTATCGTGCGATGATTTGGGATGAGTTTTCGAGTCAGTTTTGCTTCCGTGATGAGGAAGATAGCGAGCTATCTGACGAAGAACAGAAGCGAAACAGGCCGGAAAATCGCCCAAAGCACACACGAAAACGAGTACATCAAGCAGGAAAAAAACTTTTTGTAGAAATTCAAAACAGTTTCTTAATTTTTAGCAAGATCCAACACGCAGATTTCACTCTCGGGTACCTTACATTAGTGATTTATGCCTCGCTATCTTAACCTATATACGGAAGGATCTTCTGACTTGCCAAGATTATGTGCACAAAAAACATTCATGTTACCTACAGAAAGATTTATGATACATATTTTTGGAATAAGTAACGGAACGGATTTGTATCTTTGTTGGAAAACAACAAACCTTTCTGACTAAAACAGCTATTGCCATGAAAAGAATGATCATACTCGTAACCTCGGCACTTCTGAGCTTTCCGATATCCGCTCAAACAAGTTTACTGCAAAAGGAAGACCAGACCACCCGACTCGTCGTTGACGGAAATCCCTTCATCGTATTGGGAGGAGAATTAGGAAACTCCTCTGCGGCATGTACAAAGGATATCGAACAGATCTTTCCCAAACTCCGGCGAATGGGACTGAATACCGTACTCGTACCGGCATATTGGGATTTAACAGAACCGGAAGAAGGAAAGTTCGACTTTACCCTAACCGACAAAGCGATTGAAGAAGCCCGGAAGAATCACCTTAAAATTATCTTCCTGTGGTTCGGCGCATGGAAAAACTCCATGAGTTGTTACACGCCTCTTTGGTTCAAGACCGATTATCGGAAATACCCGCGTGCCATGACTCAAAACGGAAAACCGCTGGAGATAGCCAGTGCTTTTTCCGACCATGTTCTTCAGGCTGACAACCGGGCTTTCACACAGTGGATAAAGCATATAGCAGAAACAGACAAGAAAACCGGTACCGTCATCATGATTCAAATTGAAAATGAAATAGGCATGCTTGAGAATGCGCGTGACTACTCTCCGGAAGCCAACCGAGCCTTTCAGAAAGCAGTACCGGAACAGCTAATGACGTATCTCCGGAAAAACAAGAAAAAACTTCACCCTAAAATGCTGGAAAAATGGGAAACTCAAGGATGCCCCACAGAAGGCACGTGGCAGGAAGTATTCGGAAATGACATCTACACGGATGAGATTTTCATGGCATGGCACTATGCCGTCTATGTAGAAAAGCTGGCACAAACAGCCCGTTCCATTTATAATGTACCGCTTTATGTCAATGCTGCCATGAACAGTCGTGGGCGTAAACCCGGTGAATATCCTTCAGCAGGACCTCTGGCGCACCTTATTGACATTTGGCATTGTGGAGCCCCATCAGTAGATATTCTGGCACCCGACCTTTACGACAACGGATTCCAGGACTGGGTCGCACAATACCATCTGCATAACAATCCGCTCTTCATTCCCGAAATCCGCTTAACCGACAACAACGGCGTAAGAGCCTTTTACGTATTCGGCGAACACGACGCCATCGGTTTCAGCCCATTCTCAATCGAAAACGGAAGTGACTCGCCCCAAGCATCGCTGGTACAAAGTTATGGCAAGCTGAAAGAAATGATGCCTCTGATTACCAGATATCAAGGCAAAGACGCCATGAAGGGGCTGCTGTTTGACGAAGAAAATAAAGAACGCATCCTGCAGGACGGTGACCTGACCATTACGTGCCGCCATTACTTCACCTTGCCATGGGATCCTAGAGCCACAGACGGAAGCAAATGGCCGGAAGGCGGCGGTATTCTGCTCAGGTTAAACAATCGGGAATACATTGTGGCGGGCAGTGGAATCGTATTGGAATTTGCTAAAAAGACCGAGAAATCGTCCATAAGTGCCAAAGAACTTTTAGGCGAAGACGGATTCAAATTGCAAGGTGAAAATTCCCCTGGTAATAATGACAAACTCAGAAAATTTACGGGTAAGCGTTGCGGTTTAGGCTCTGTTGATGAAATAAGGATCAATGATGACGGAAGTTTCGAATACGTCCGCCGGCTGAATGGCGACCAGACACACCAGGGACGTCATGTCCGCATAGGAGTTGGTGAGTATAAAATTCTGCATGTGAAATTATATGAATACGAATAACAGAACGCAAGTTTGCATACTTATGATTGATGGGACTGCAAAATCATCAAAATCCCCAAATGAATAAAGTTTCCTTATGATCAATAAGGAGGAATGCACAATGCATAAGATGGAAACAGGTGTAGAATTTAAGAGTTAAGAAAGGAATGGAGGATGAGTCAAAAAAGGCTATCCTCCATTCCTTTCTTATTTTAACAAAATAATATGATCATCACTTATTTTACTCATATTATCAAGAAAATCAAAGTGAATAAAATTTCTTATATCCTTACTTACCCTATTCTTGGAGGATAGTGATTGGCCGGCGTATCGGTAAATATACGTATGATGGTAAAAGGTTCCTTATCCTTGAAAAAATCAATCTCGGAAGAAGGTAATGTCTCTACCTTATGTACAAAGTTCTTGTCCACCTTATACGATTCCACATCCCTCGTAATAAAGAATTTGTTAATCATATACAAGCATGGCCCCGTCACATCCGGACAGAAAGATTTTTTAATCTCCTCCAGCGAAACCAGATCAAACTTTTGGGAAGAAATCAGATTTTGCACAAAAATATAAGATTCTCCATTTATTTCTATTTTATCACCTAAAGAAAGATCCTTAGACATCACAATAGAATCCTGGCCTGCCTCTCCTACACCTCGAATAACAAATGGTTTATGCTCGCGTTTGATATATTCAAATGGGAACTCTTTTTTTTCCACTTTATACAGATCTATGCCAATATCACTTTTAATAAACACATTATTCAGCAACATCGCACAACAAGATTGGTTAAACTGCAGATCAGTTTGAAAACCACATTCATCATTTTTATCCGTTACCCATTTACGGTCACCGTCCTGTAATCCGCCATTCAACAAAGTAGCGTTGGCATGAATACTCCCGCATACCCATAACGCCAGTAAAAACTTTAATTTCATACAAATGCCTTTCATAAGATACCAATTTAAAATTTACACTCAAACAGAGAACTATTTCAATCGCACTATGACAAACTTCAACAAAACAAATTATATTTTCCGCTGCCAAGTTAAGAGAAATATTTTATACATACAATAATTACAACCTTTTTATTATGAATTATATACTTTTGTATATTATTGATATTTTCATTCAAAACAACCAATACGTAAGCAAATACTGTTCCTTTAATGCCAACATCAGAGACAATACAGGCAGTCACTACCCTGAAACTATCAGTCGGAAGTAACTGCCTTTCACATAATAAATGATATCCATTACTAATTGATCAAATCGGATCGTCTGAATTATCAGAATTTCTGGGAATAGGATTGAAATCTTCATCAAAACATTCACGGGACGTACCAGGGAATTCATTGACCAAAGCTTCACGCACTTCCCTAAAATCCTTAAATACGGTAAACCATATTGACCAACCGCCTGAAGCCTTAATAAAGTCTATTAAATGCTTCAGTCTGATTTCTCCATTCTTATAATCTTCCAGATACGTAACAGCCTTATCCCAAATTTCACGCCTCATCCCACATCGTCCGTCCGTATCTGAATCTTCTTTATCCAACCCGACAAGTTCAATCAGCGCTTGTGCGTGCAACAATGAATTTCCTTTCAACACAGGATTTGGTATAACCACTCCGGCCTCTTTATACAAAAGACTCAAATACGTATTGTTTCTGTGCGGCAAATGAATATCATTAAGATGTACATCCTTGTCCCCTTTATTGCCTTTTCCATTACATGTTGCACATCCCAAAAGAAAATTATCCCACTTCGTAGATAATTCCTGATAAGGTTTTACGCCTGATACATCCAATCCTTTAGGCTGAATATGCTCTGTCTGAAGATTTGTTCCACTATGAAATACGTCCTCACAGTATGAACAATAGTTTCCAAGATTGGCCAAAAGAACAGGTCTTGCTTTCCCGTACGGTTTATAATCTTCCTGTACCGTATGCATAGTCCCGTCTTTCAACACTATACATTCGCCTATACGTTTTTTAGCCACGGGTCTCATACATCACCTCTTTTAAGTCTTAGTTCAGCTTCGAAGGCAGGATCATGATACATCCGTGCTTCTGCTTCCAAACGATCCAAAGCTTCTTTAACTGCTTCTGTTTCTTTGGTTCCTTCCCGACCTTCCTTTACCAATTGGTAATATTTATGAGCCAGATCATATTTCTTCCGATATTTCTCACTTCGATTACCCAAATCAACATCAAGTCCCATTTCTGTAACCATAATCTCTTCAATACCCCTATTACTTGGAGAGATAGGAGATAAGGTAGCATCCAGCGTTATCACATTGTTTGTATCTACACTTTGAACGATAAATGGAGAGTGTGTAGTCACAATAAACTGGAATAAAGGAAATGCCTCCTGCAAATCAGCCAACACATGCTGCTGCCAATGCGGATGCAAATAAAGATCCACTTCATCAATCAGGACTATTCCAGGAGTTTGTTCCACAGCATTTACACCCAAAAATCCATTCAGTTCGACACAACGATAAGCAATCTCTGCGGCAATATTGATCATAGCCTTAAAACCTGCACTCATCATGTCATACGTCAGCCAGTAAGGTACCGGATCCTTACTCATCTGTACCAATGCGGTAAATTCATTGTTTTTAATATCTATATCAATCTGCTTAAGCGCCGGTATCGCTGTTTGTATTGCATGAACAAATGCTTCCTTTGTGCCCTCAAATTCCAGTCCTTTAGCCAATTCCTTATCATATCGGTAGATCCAATCGAATGCACTCTTAAAATCGACCTGTTCATCAAGTGCACATCGATAGGCCTTATCCTCTCTCGAAGCCCGTGCTTTTGTTTTTTGTGCTGCATTATAGTTTTTTTCCAGCCTTGACGCTCCAAATGACAGAAACAGCGGAAAAACAGAATTTAGACCAGTATGGTCAGCCGTTCTTCTCTTTGCCTCCATATTTTCCACAGCATCCATCAATTCACCTGCAGCAGACCGGGAATTCTTGTTTGATTCCCGTTTCCACCTGATTGTTTGGGTTGATGTCTGAAGCAAATGGGTTTCTGTATGATAGTCACCTATAAAGAAATCAGCATCAACTTCTATACTCGGTTTCTCTACTATAGGAAGAAAGCTCTTGCTTGATTCACTGTATTTACTTACATGATCCTCTTTTTTAAAATTCCGACTGACACCCTTTACCAACGTAAGAGATTGCAAATAGGCACCAAGTGCTATCTGAACCGCATGTAACAAAGTCGTTTTACCTGTAGTATTATCGCCTAACACCACATTCATCCTTGGATCAAAACTAAAGGATTTATGCTCAAACCCTCTGAAATTTCTGACGATTATATTTCTTATTTTCATATCTGCAAGTAACAACTTTTGCAAAAATATAAAAAGGCAGGCAGTGAAACAAGAAAAAGCCAACTATAAATAATAAACAATTGGCAGAGTTAAATCAGTACATATTCAACTCTGCCAACATGATATAAATAAATCTATTATTATAGACTTTTTATTCTGGCCAGCAAGCAGTCAGAAAACGCTCTGCAAGTGACGTATCATTTTGAAGAATCATTCTGATCTTCTGTCAATATTTTCAAAGCTGCTGTAATGGCAGCATCATATTTGTCCTTAAAAAAGGATTTATAAGTTTCTGCGACTTCGTAATCCGGAATAATACCAATCCCCACAAATTCAGTTCCGTCTGCTCCTTTATCATGTTTGGAACAGATATTGACATAATTCTTTCCGGGTATCAACTCTATACGTACACCATTACCTGTACTACCCCCCGTAGGTGTACCAACAATCAGTCCACGATTCATACCTCTGAATACGGAACAGAAATCTTCAGCTGCAGAAAAAGTGCCGGCATTGACCAGCAATACAATCGGTTTGTCATAAATCGTACGATCATTAAAAGGAGCCATCTTACCAGATGGAGAGATATACCATTTCAAAGGATAGCCCCAGGAAGCAAATGCCGGCATATACATCGGCGTTCGCCAGGAATCAGTACGGATGGAATCATGTGAGAAATGACGGAGTATATAATCTGCATTGCCAGAATTACCACCACCGTTATCACGCACATCAATAACAAGGGCCTCTGTTTTTAATATGTCTGGATACAGTTTATCAAAAACTTTCTGAAAATTCTGTACCATAAAATCACGAATTCTCAAATAGCCAGTCTTGTTCTTCAGTATTGTCAGCTCCAAAGAAGGTTTTTGCCCCCCAAAAGAAGACTGGGGCCATGTCCGTACCATAAATGTATGGTTTCCCTTTTTCAGTTCAAGATTCAGCGTATCTCCTTTCTGACAGACAAACAATCCATCATTCTCATACACCAGGTGCTGCGTCCATTGTAAGGTAGAAGAAGAAATGTAAGGCCTGACATGTTTCTCGCCATACTCCAATACCGACTCTCCATTGATGGAAAGCAATTCCATTCCCCGACGAATACCACTCTTTTGCAAATGCTCTGAAAGCACCTCATCAATATAGACATGTCCATCTATATATTTTGTACGCAACGGTATACGTTCAGTATGATGCGACACGCCCCACACATAAGTATGTCCATCACCCAACTCAGCTGCCATTCTCTGAAAGATCCGCGTACATTCCTCATCGTCCTGCGCAACCTGCACTTGCGACATGGCTGCCACATAGATACTATCCCAGTTTTTTTGGAAACGATCCATAAACACAAAATTCTGCTTTACGCCAGCCCACAAGCGTGATAGCCCCAACAAGCGTAATTCACTATCATGAAATCCCGCAAAAGGATTGGTGGATGGCGTGACCGGCCCAGTGGCATCAAGAACACTGACCTCTTTCCAGACCATCGGCACAGAGATCTCACCATCAGTTGTGGCTTTGAGAAAATATAACCTACCGGCATTCTTATCATATTCATATAAATAAATCGTCCTGGTATCATTCATATAAGTGGAAGCCATGTTTTCATAACTCAGATTTACATGCTGTAAAGACTCAAAGGACTCAAACACTTTACGAATGCGTTGCACCTCCGATGGTTTAACCCCGTCTAAAATCAAACGCTCTCCTTTAGTCCAACCGCTTCCAGTCCCCCGTTGCCAGATAAACCCTCCTCCTGCCTTCTGCCAGTTATTTCCGGAATATTTCACATTCTCACATACACACCCCTGCGTATGACGAAGTTTATCAAAAACCTGAGACAGCGACGATTCGTTAACCTTTTCCTTGGCCAGAACTGCACATGGCAGGAACATAAACAAAATAAACAAATGTAAAATTGTTTTCATAGCAATACTTTTTAAACATAAATATGATGCCATCCCGCATCAACCTGATTTTATAGTTGTGCAAATATACGTTTATAATCAAAAAGACACACATAAAAAGTTGATTTATGCGTGTCTTCATGTTAATTTTTATACAAAAGTATATTTCAGCCCATTGCGATATATATAGCGGTCTCTTTTAATCAAGCCAATTACTACTTTTCATCATCCAAATCCGTAAAAATTCCATATCCAGTTAAAACAAGGATTGAAAATAAGTAAACAGATTACTGAAAAAATCAATAACGACCGTACTGAGGTAGGCGACAAGCTTCACCAGATAATAAATAATCACACAGAATACCATAATCATGATACCTGTCCAGACTGCTTTCCGGTTCACTTCGTGAATCACGTCCTTGTCATCTTCCACAAAACCGACAATCAACTCAAAATTCTTCACATAAGACCGATGGAAAATATCCAAAATATCACCAATACAGAAAGGAATCAGACCTATTGCCATATCCTGAAGCACATTGAATATGACCGCCAGGGTCAAAGGCAATGAACGGACTTTGAATGCCGCCAGATAAATAAACGGAAAAACGAAAAACGATGTCAGTGCATCACCAAATCCCGGCGCGAAAAATCCGATGATCGGATCAAGATAGAATTTGTCCATCCATTTGGCAATGTTTTTGGAGGCTTTATAGGATGATGACTGTTCTATTTCCTTCCGGCGTTGCTGCTTTTTGAGCTGCCGCTGCTCTTCTTTCCTCATGGCCTGTTCCATTTGCTGCTTTTCTTCTGCATGGTCAAGACCTAAATCCTGCATGGCCTGACGTCTTCTGTTACTCTGCATCTCACTCATAACTCTATGATTCTGTTTCCGTTTATAAAATCTTCCAATTCTTCTTTACTGATCAGATGACAGTCATTGTCCATCAACGACAGCAGTCCTTTCTTCAACTCTTCATGATTCCGGGCTGTATTGACCTGTTGCAAACTCTTCCTGAGTACAGCACTTCTGTCATCTATGCGTGCCAGATACTCCCGGAAACGGCTCTGCAACGAAAGGAGTTCCTGAATATACTTTTTCTCCGCAATGCGGTTTTGGACTTTCAAGGCCTCCAGTCGGACCGCAGCTTCCAGAAAAGCCGCCGTGTCCTGGACAGCCCGGTTACCCGATGCAGCCAGATAATCCTGATCCACCCCGGACATATCGTGTCCGTTTGATTCTGCAGCCGTTGCAGGTTCGCCACCAATAGCCTGATCATGCCGATCCGCCATAGCCGTTTCATGCTGTGATGATTCAACTGAAGTCATCATGTGCCGCACCAATATGGGAGACACATTCGCATTCTCCCTGACAGCCTGAGCAAAAACACCAATCTTTCGGCTCACTTCTTCCGGTAACCGGATATCCTGTCGGGTGACCGTCACCGGAACGGTCAACGAACGGTCCAATCGAGTACTTGCCATCTGCCGTCCCAAACGCAGCAAACTGACCATGGCCTCCAGATGAGGAAGCATCCTGATACGAATATTCTGGTCAACACGGAGATGTTTCATGATCACCTCGTTCTGTCGGCACAAAGCCTGCTTCAGCCGGCCACGTTCCGCCTGATGTCCCTTCAAGGCCGCCTGTTGCCGGGCCAGTTCATCACTGTCAAGCTTTACATCCACCTGCAGATTCTCATATTGCGTAATGACAGGCTGACAGGCTTTATTCCATTCATAGATATCCCGGTTATATGCTCTGCCTGAAGCCCCGAGAGTCAACAGATTAACCAAGAAGAACGGCTTTGACGGCTTGGTTCGCATGGCTTCCTGATACTGTGTCTGCATGCTGTCCAACAACTGCCTGCATTCCTCTATGCGTGTAGAATAATAACCGATATTGATCTCTTCGTCGCTCATTTCCTGCTCCGTACTTTTCAGTTTGTCCAACAGGACATCACGTTCTTCTTTCAGTCCTCTGATTTCCTCGTTATCATAAAACGAAGCAACAAGCTGCTCCCACTCATCTGTAAGTACCTGATCGGCAAAACGGCAGAAGGCTTCAGCTTGCGGAATGGCCACGTCGTTCAATGACTTGTAAATGACACATAACCGCCCCAGATCTCCTTCAATCAATGAAACGTCATGATTCACACTGTTCTTCAATAAAAGCAGTTCCTGCTTCAGGTTCGCCACCTTCTCCCCCGTTTCCATATAATGTGAAAGCATATTCAGACCGGCCAGTACCAGACCGGCCTGCTTACTGCCCGCGGCCTTGTAAGATACACTGGCCGCTTTCAGAGACTGGGCAAAGCTATCCGAAATATCAGACATCAGCACGGCACATTTCTCATTGATCTTGTTGTAATCCAATTGCACCTGCTGCATCATTTCATGCACGTTCAGATAACCGATTGTCTCAAAATCGAAAAGTTCGGGAGCAACCACCTTTATGGCATCACCGAATACATCCACAAGAATCCGGGCATACCGGCTATAAATATCACAGATATAAGCACGAAGCTTTACAAAATCGGCTATCAGTGTCTGAATCTGCTGCCTGGCTTCATCATAATGGCCAACCAGCGTAGAATAACGGTTAAAGACCATAGTGGCTTCCTGTCTGACCCGTTCTACGCCCCTTGTACCGATAATGGTACCGGCTAATTGATTACCCGCTCGGAGTACTTCCCCGTGCATCACGTCCGTCACTGATTGCTCCACCGTAGCCACGGCCCGATTCCAGTCCGCCAATCGCTGTCTCTCCACTTCAAAGAGACGGTCGGTAGCATTTTCCGCAATCAGTCCGTCGGTCTGGTATTCATCTACCAGGAACCCTTTCCGCTCATTATCATAGAAAAAAGTTCTGATCTTTTCATCCTGATTGAAATGGCGATAACTCTCCCACACCAGCAGTCCGACCTCAAGGCAATCGTTTGGAATCCCCAGTTCCTGCAAGTCGTAAGCCAGATCCGCCCTCGTATAGACCAAATCTCCCTGATGGGCCAGATCCCGAATTTTCTGATAAATCTTTAAATTATCCTTCATTTTCGTCCATTCTGATTATCCACTATATTCATCTTCTTTCCTAAAGCGCAGGTGCATGAGCGCCTTTATTCATACCCTTTGGATGATTGACGCACTGCCCTCCTGTCATGACCATAATGGAAGGAAACTTTTTTCCACAATACTTACAGGTATATTCACGTTTTTCACTACCTTCATAAAGTTTATGACGTCCTTTGTGACTGCCATCCGGATGACGGGTACAGGTAGCGGAAGTCAACTGGCGGATATCGGGAAAACGTTTACCACAATATTCACAATAAAAATTTTTCTTTTCCATATCTTGATTCTTCTCATTTCCTTTAAACGAAGTAAAGGACAAACATAAAACCGACAAAGACACACACCATAAAAAAAGAGATACTTTGCTTTTCATAGATACCCTTATTTGAAATGACACTTTTATTATTCATTCAGGCTTTGAGCAAAGGGAAAAGCCCCTGCTCAAACCTGCTTTTCACAGAAACTTGCATGGCAAAGATAAACGATAAATACCGGGAATTAAAGCCAAACAGCAAGTTCTTCATTTATTTCGCCAATAATATTCATAAATAGCTGAATATAAATATCATGCAAAATATCTGTTACTAAAATCCTACTAACAGAGAAAATATCCGTACCCTCAATCAGCCTCCGTGAGAGTCATGAGATGGGCTTACCATCACCTTTTTCCGGACCTGACTGAATATGGATCTCATCAGCCGGATTTTACTGTCGTCTGCCTTTTCCGGTATCTGGCAATGACTGAACTCATAACCGAACATTCGGGAAAATCCTGCATTAATACCTTTCGTAGGGACGTCAAAATGTTCCTTGACCAGCTTCAGGAATATTTCCCTATGCATTCGCAACATACCCGGACCAAAATCAAGCTTATCCCCCATCCGGACAATCAGCTTTTGCTTGGCGCAACGTTTCAGCAATGTCACAATATCCTTGATACCCGCACCGTCTCGTTTCAACGGCACGCTCAATCTGTTATGGTCAACATATTCCATTTTCAATCTGAAGGACTCCACCGCATGTGGATCATTGAAACTTTTTTCAAGCAGTTTCCGCAGCCATCCTACATCCGGTTTATCCGATATGACAGCGTATTTTTCCACCAGCGTTTTCCGCTGTTTCGGAGAAAGCTTCGGCTCCACCCCCTCATTGACAAAGAGAAATGCAGAAATGACCGGAATGTCTATCATGCCAATAAATTGAAGGTCACCATGAGCCAGCAAACAATCTTTCACGGCTTTATTCCAAGCTACCACCACTCGCGGCTGAAGTTCGTTCAGCACGTCCTGAAAGGCTTCATAATCGGCATCGAAAAGACTTTCGTTTTCCGTATACGGAGGGGTATATCCATCCGGCCAGTAATGCTGGATGTAATTGGTAAACGCCACCTGCGCCCAAAACGACCGTTTTTCATCTTCCGAAAGATAATCACGCTTGTTCAACATGAGATAAGTAAAGGCATCGTAAGAAGGATACGGAAAACCTTCCAGATAAGATTCTATCTCTATCGTGTCACTATTGGACAGCTTATAATACGACTGGTCATTTTTGTCTATATAGCACGGACAGGCTCTATCCATACATCTTATTCGGGCACTCGAAGCACATTCTTCCTTCAAATGTCTGCAATCCGCATACGGACAATAAAAATGGGAACCCAAAATTAAAGTCTTCATGCCATGAAATCCCGTTTCATAATTTTCCCCGATCCTTGGGATGAAAAAATATTTCTTCATAACTCACTCCTCACTGACATAAACTGTTCATGTTTCCGCATAATGACAGTTTTCAAAAATAATGAAATCAGAACAGAAAAACAAATTGGGAACTTACAAACTCAATTCACTTTACTATCAAAGGCCACTAGCCTTGTCCGCGGTCTCTTTATATTGGCTTTACCGCCTCTGATGAATGCCATTATCACTATTCTTGATCCGTTGCAAGACGATATATCCCAATGCTGAAACCATCATCACCGCACCAATAATCGGAATCACGGCCAAGATGAATCTCCCCACCACTATGCCTCCGCCACCACTGACCACAGAGCCGCCTCCCAACCACGCGACAGCCGCATTGATACAAGCCTCGCCGGTCAACATACTGATAGGTGTTCTTGCGGATGCCATACCCTGCATGGCTATCCACATCGCCACTGTCTGACCTTCTAAAAACACGGCAAGTCCCATACAAGCCGTGATCACTGCATAAAAACTATTTTTCTTTTTCATATCCATACGTTTTTAAGTACAAAGCAAGCGTATGGTTATGCCAAAACACAGCATAAGAACATTTAATGTTCACCTTTGCCCGTTATTTCCATCCTCTTATTGGATAATACCCGTATCATTATCCTTCAGTTCAATGGATCTGTTGATCTCACGGAACCTGCGTCCCTTGTTCAGACGCCATGTCACGGTCAGACTGACGAGGTTGGAGGAATCCGTACTGTAAAGAGTCGTTTTCTTATGAAGATTACGGTTCAGGATCTCCGTCTCATACATCTTGTACCGGCTCTGTAAAGGCTGTTGCCAGATGAGGGCAAACTGCCAGTCCCTGTAGGTGTAGGCCGCCTTTAAGACTATGTTTCCCCCACTGTATCCTTTGGTTTCCCCTTCCAGAAAGCGTGAGCCATTGTCGGCATACACATAAAGTGAAATAGGCCCCCAATAAGCGTTAAGGCTGCCCGTCGCAAAATAGGACGTATAGCAATGCGTATAGTCATCACCGAAATTAAAGCAACGGAACAAGCCGCCATAGGCCGTGAAAGACAGTTTCTCAGGAAACAGCCAATAGCTGGCATAGGCCATAAGGAGTAAGGCATCTATCTCTTTCTGGTTGAGCTGGGTATAGACAAACCGGTTGTCGGCTGTGCGTTCATACACCGCCATATTGGGACGGCGGCACATCTTATAGAACCCTTGAAGATTGGCCTGCAGACGCGAACCGGTATACGAGAACTGAAGCTTGTGATAAGCCTCACGGTTGGGCTTGAGGTCAGGACTTCCCACCGTCCACTCCATGCGGTTGGTACGTATGGCAGCGTCGCTGATCATGGCCACACGGGATGTCCTTTCACCCGACTGAAAATTATAGCTCAGCTGCAAGGTACGGGTAAAGTTGTAACTCAGTGCGACTTTGGGACAGAAGGTCAGATAATCATAAGAATGGGACAGCTGACGATAATGCAGATAACTTGCTCCGACTCCAGCCGAATAACGGACATTCTCCCATAGCCCCTTGATCTCAGAGAACAGATACACACGGTTGTGGTGCATGGGAGTCACAGCAGACACATCCCCCGAATATTCATTATGGGTATACTTCTGACTGTAATTGAGACCGGCGGAGAAAATGAACGGTTTAAGTTTGTTTTCATAAATGGCCTCACTCAGAAAAGAACCGGTCTCGCCGTCAACCTCATAACGGTATGGCGATCCTTCATCATAGCTGTCAGATGAACGGGTGTCAATGTATGTCCCTACAGCATTGAGGGTCAAGGACTGCCGGGACGTCAACTGATGAAAGTAGTAGAGATCGAGCACCGGACTGCCGGTCCGGCTCTCTTTCTGTTCAAAAGCCGTATACGTCTGCTCACCGTCCTGAATCTGTTTCCGGCTGGAATGATCCGGCACACGACTGAAATCACCGCTCAACGAGGCCTGAAACACGTAGCGGCTGGAATCAGCCAGATTATAGGTCAACTTCATCTGGTGACCCTGATTCCTGTTACGGGAAGCAACATCGTTGCGCCGGATCGTATAAACGGTACCATCTGTCAGATGGTAATCGGCCGTTTCCTCCTCCCGCAATCCTTTGAAATTCCGGTAACCCAAACTGTAGTTCAACGACAACTCACTCTTTCCCTTGTTCCATTTGCCATATACCGTATAGTCACCGTTACGGGCCGTCAGCGCCTGAGTAAGCGAACTCCCCAGAGTATAGCCGTTATCCGCCCGCCTGGTGATAATATTGATGACATAAGCTATGCCGTCCCCATAGCGGACACCGGGACTGTCGATAAATTCAATCGAACGCACGCTTTGGGGATCAAGCGCCAACAGCTCCGCCTTGCCCGCTATGATATCGTTAATACGGATCTGCACGCTGCCCCTATGGTCAATGGCCGATACACTATGCCCCACCTCATCCACACGGATATTGGGAAGGGTAAACTGCTGAAGCAGACTATACCCCGAACCCGCAGCAGCTTTTTGCCGACCGGTCGGATAAAGCCACATTCCGTCTGCCTTATAAACAATCCGGTCTGCCTTGACCTCCACCTCATTCAGCTTGACAGCAGTTTTGGAATCCTGTGCAAGCACCGGAAAGGACATCAACTCCACGACCACCCCAACTACGGCCTGCCGGACGATCCTCCGGAAAACGGATACCGGAGGCAGAGCGTCCCTAACGACCTCATGAAAAAATAATGCAAGTGTTTTCATTTGTTCCTTTATTTGTTTCAGGAACAAAAGTAGGATACGTCTGCAGAAGCGTCAAGAACAGACACTGACATTTACCTGACAATTCACTGTCAGACTTTCATCTCCTTGATTTCCAAAGAATAATGTCGTCCTCTTTCCGTGACGATTTTCAGACGGGTATGTTCCTCCACTATGGGTTTCAGCCGGCGTATAAGAGTATAAAGCGTATCGTTGGCATCCTCCTTCTTTGGCCATAACGCCGCACAGATTTCCTCTTTCGAAAGCGAATGCGAGGGAGCCAGCCAGAACAGCTGCATTAACTGATGCTGCATGGGGGTGAAACGGATAGGCGTATGATCCTCGCTATAAAAACGGTTATCGGTTTCCGAATAGACCAGCCCGCCGTAACCGGTCTCAAGCTGGCAGGCCAGGTCATTCTGTCTATTTTTCCGCGTATAAACGACCGACCCTATGGCCCAAAGGATGGCGGCAACCATCAGACTGACCGGAAGACGCTGATCAGACATACAAAATACTGATGCGGCCGACAAACGGGCATAACCTTTCAAGGCCAGCACCTCACCCGCCTGTCCGTTCGGAATGACCAGCGTATCGCTGCAGATCGCGTGATGATCTGCCAGACTTCCCCGATAATGCTCGTCCATGATATCGAAAGTGAGGAAAGCCGCCTCTTTCAGCCGCGGATTTTTCAGATGACGGCAAAAGCGCTCATCCGACACGGCGATCAGGACCGGTCCGCCTGAAGCCTGCCGCAGCTGCTTATAGGTTCTGATCGTGTCCTGCGTCACAATCTGGTTTTTCTCCTCCTCCAGAGTCAGCAACAATGCCTGATTCAGATCTGCCGTGATATCATGATAAGTAGTGCAGTAATTATGATGCCCCGCCCACAGCGAAGTCAGCATCAACGTCAGAAATACAGCAACGGGAAGTATTCTGTGATTCATAAGTTACATGAGTTTATTTTCCACAAAAATAGTCAATTTTATGTTTCCCGGATAGTCCCGAATGACTCTAACAGGCAACGCTGATCCATGAATTAACATTAATTTGATATCCGCACAGAACCGGTATATCGGAGGAAATGCCTTCTGATCGTTATGATAGGCGGACGGAAACGGCAGTCTGCTATAGAAAAAAGTGAGGAAGAATTTTCACTTTTGAATGAGTCGGAGTAATAAATCTGTCATAAATGCAATTATATATAAAGTATGACATACTGATTGATTATTGGTTTAGATTCGCTTTTGGCCAAGCAATGCGGAATTGAAATGCCGGAAACACGTCTCTTTGAAGATAAATATTTTGGTATGGAACGATTTGATAGGACTCCCAATAGCAAGTTGCATGTAGTAAGCATGGCAGGCCTTACAGGGGCCGATTACCATTTACCAAGCATTGATTACACTCATATATTTCAAGTTTGTGCCATGCTGACACATAGCGTAAACGAGCTGTGGAAGGTCTACCGACTGATAGTATTCAACTATCTGATAGGCAACAAGGATGACCATGCCAAGAACTTTGCCTTCATTTATCGTGATGGCGATTGGCATTTCGCGCCGACTTATGACTTGCTGCCAAGCGATGGCATCAATGGCTTTCGTAAGACTTCAATTAATGATAAGATCGAACCAACAAAAGAAGATCTGTTTGTAGTAGCGATAAGAGCTGGATTGGACAAGAAGCAAGTTACGGAAATATATGAGAAAATGCAGAATATATCAAAAAACAATAAATAATTCTTGGATATAAAATAATTAGGGTGTCAAGTTCGATGTTAGCCTATAAAAGAAAGATGCTGCGTGAGAATTTGAACGACTTTCTGGAAAAGATTGAATGGAAAGAGGTCAAGAAAAAGTATCTGACACTTGATGAAGTCAAGAAACTGGCAGCTACACCCTATAAGATTCCAGTATTGAAACAGACATCCCTGTTCGCTTGCATGGCCGGTCTCCGTATCAGTGATATTCTAAAGTTGGACTAACGTGATTTTGAGGTTGGCCTATATCAAGGCTATTACATCCGTATCTGTACCAAGAAAACAGAAACCGAGGCCACACTCCCCATCAGTCAGGAGGCACTGGAGTTGCGTGACGAATGGGGTACCGGAAAAGTATTCAAAGGCTTAACCCGATCCATGACTCATCATCTCTTAAAACAATGGATTGCCGAAGCCAGAATCAGAAAACACATAATCTTCCACTGCTTTAGGCATTACAATCATTCTTACTAATTGAAAATAAGCAAATTGCAAGATTATAATTCTAGAAAGGTAATGATTTAAAAACGAGCGAAGTTCTATATTTTTTCTTGTTTTGTATTAACCAAAAGAACGCTCTATTAAATGCAAAAATACGGAGTATTTCTATAATTGCCAAAACAATTGTTAGTGAAAAAGGAATAGTAAACAAGCTTTTCAAACGAGAACAATACTGTGCATATTAGTTTTTAAATCATCCCTTGCCTTTGGAGAAGAACTATATGGACTGCAAAATATGAATAATGTCCAGTGTCTACTTTCTCTATATCTTCATTGCAGAATTTTAATAAAATCGTTTATTGCTTTGACTTCTTATTTTCGATTATCGCTCCAAATCTATTGCAATACCAACAAATTTAAGTGAGTCTAGTAATTAAGTCATTTATCAATACATAGAAAGAAATGTATCCATCTTGTTTTTTTGTTTACTGTGCATTGTGATTGCACAGAATTGCGCTATCTTTACAAAAGATTATAAACCAATTGATTTTTAGAACATGGTTAATATATGCAATAACGAACAGCATGTTGTTTTGATGAGGATTCTGGACGCTCGTAACAGACCGTCCATAACCCCAGATATGCCCCTTTGGAAACTTAAATTAACCGAGGAAGAATATACAAACTTAAAGGAGACTCTTGCCCAAAATGCGTATAGATTAGAAGATTTTGGAATTGAGGCGGCCTTGTGTTATGCCGAATGGTGGAGAAGAGACTATAATGGAGGAATTCCTTCCAGAGAAGATGTTGCAGTTGGATTAGGACTGCCTCATTATTGTTGGGAGCAACTATATAAAGCTGCACGTCATGGACTTAAAAGTCATGGATTTGCATTTATTCACTCTCTCAAGGGGAATGAATATTTTAGAACTTTACTAAATCAAGGAGGTCTTCCTGTAAATTACATAAAGAACGGAACTAATCTTAGTGGGTTTTCACGTTTTCTCATTGGATTGGTTGAAGAATTGTCTTCAATAAATATTGATTGGGATGATAATAATATAGATTTAATCAAGAATTTTAATTGTATAGCTTATCTTGGGAAAGCATTCAAAAATGACAATATTTACGATGTTTCATTACAGATTGCTCACGCAATCATATCCGAAGAAGACCGCTGGCTACCATATGATGATACGGATTCTTCTTTATCGGAACTGACTAAATCCTTAAAAAGAGAATACCGGCGAGTTAAGAGTGAACACAGAACAAAACCACTTTCTCTAAGTTGGAAACTTCGTTTAACCTCAAGTGAAAATGCAAATCTTTTTGTCAATTTAAATATAGTAAAAGAGATTTCATCAAAATCTATTGAAGGTCTAAACTATCAATCGTGCTACACCTTCGATGTGTTTGTCTCTGGTATACTTGTTGGAAAGTATGTAAGAAAATCCCTAGTTAAAGATGACGAAGGAGAGGTTATCGGTGCGATATATTCTCGTATAACTGTTGGCGTAGTAAATGATATAAAGTGGAGTGGAGAACCTGTAGTTGAAGTTAAGATCAGGTGTGACAATGATGACAGATTGTTTCCAACTTTATGTGGTAGTTATCCTCCTAATTTTGAATACCCTCAGGTTTTCCAAATGCTTGATGATAATGTATATTCTTTGAAATCGACAGTGAATACTGAAAATAATATAGCAGTTTTCTCCACTAATTGGAAGTGTGATGGTAGTCATAATCTATCACTAAATGGAGAACTTTATTCGGCGATTAAGTTTACTGATAAAGTAGATTTACACAATTGCATGTCGAATAAGGATATAACCATAACCAATGAATTCACACCTTATAGTGCTGAATTCAGAGGTACATATATACAATGGGTAGAGCAATCTAATTTTAAGTTATTGACTCGCATTCCAGTAATAAGTGTTTTTGACCAAACTGGCACCAGAGTCGGGAATATCAAGCCTAAATATCGTATTCATAATAGTAAAGCTGAGTGGCGGAATTTGTACAATTCATGCCTTTTGCCATTTGGGCTTGTTGATATCAAGGTTGAATTTCCTGACAATAAATACGTGATGGAAACATTTTATTTCATAGACGATATGACATTTGTCTCTCGTAACGAAACTATGTTTTCCACAGAGCTACACCTAGATTCTCGCCATATTATCTCTGCAAAAGTTGATGAGTGCGAAAACTTATCTGTTGAAATGACGGATAAAAATACCTGGAGGATTTCCAGAGATGCCTGTGCTTCTAAATATTCTCCTACGTGTAATTTGAAAATAATTGCCGAGAATAATCCTCCTTTGAAAGTATCTGTTGTAGCACCGTTTGAAGGCATAGTAATATCTGATTTGGAAGGGAAAATTGTGCCATCTGGAAAAATCATATCTTATGACAACCTGAGATATTTTAATATAATCAGTCATGGACAGTTTGGTATGATAGATGTGACTTACAAATCTGATAAAATAAAGGATGACAATACAATCAAGCATCTTAAGAGTCCAGTAATTGAAGGTATAGTTCCATTATCCGATTATCGTGATTTGTTTGCAAGAATGTTTCAATTATATGGTGCAAATACTTTTGACCGTAGTAGTTCCATAGAAGTAAAAATATGTGATAAACGCATCTATATAAGAAAATTTGTTCTTGATAGTGAGTTGAGTTCAGACAAAATTCGAATCACAGATTATACCAGTGAAGACACTTCCGATTTCATATATGACGGTGATGTATATGCACTGCCAGTTTCAGAAAATATAAAACCAGCTGAATTAGTACAGATAAAGCTTGAGCCGTATAACCGACAAATGAACTTGTTTGCAATTCCTCATGAACTTTTGAATTCGGAAGCAATCCTTTTCTCTGGTCCCGAAAGTTCGCGCAGGCTCATTCCTAAGTATTACAATTTTAAACAAGAAGATTACAGTTCGGAAGTACGTGGAGAGATGTCTGCTGCTAACACAATACTTTGGAGTGAAAGGCTTAGCAAGGATGATGTTTTTGTCAGCGAGTATTGGGCAAAGACAGTAAAAGCATTCCGTATTATTTCAGAGTTTAATCTTCCGTTTACCACATATAATGCTTTCAAAGCTATAGGTCGTGACCCTAAATTATTGGTAAACCTAATATTAGCCTGTTGGCTTAATGGCGCTTCCGATGTTCTCATTCAAGAAATTGACCGTTTTGAAGATGAATTAAACATTGCAGTACATTGGATTCCGCACACTGTATGGGGAGAATGTATTGAGAGTTTCATACGTTCGCTTCCCCCAACACTCATTAATATAATGAATACAAAAATAGGTGAGATTACAGAATTGATAAATGCACTTTTCAACGCTACACTATCTGCAGAAGTCGCGTCTGAACTTACCCAATATGTTGCGGGAGGGAATATCGGAGATGCCCGGATTTTCTCAAGAGCAGACATTAATCAATTTAAATCAAAAATACATGGATGTACAGATAACAATATAGACCTACCTCTAACCCGATTTGTACTTCAAAATAAATATTATGTAGACCAAGAGATGCACAAGTCCTATCGTGTAATGATTGAGTCCGCAATGTGTGCTGCGGAAAACTTCGCACAAGTAAAAAATCGCACAAAGCTTTTTTTATTAGAAAGTAGAGACTATGCTCGTATCACTAATTTTTACCGAAAATACTTTAAAGAAACCTACAGTGAGATATTCATCAGGACTGTGAAACAAATTGTAAACAAATGAATATGAATTATTTTTCATTCTACAATAAGGCCAAGGAATTATTAATAGATTCTCTTGCCTCTCTTTGGTTCAAGGGTCAAGCCCAAGAACAAGAATATATCAAGAGGATTTTGACTGAGGATGAGCCTCTTTTTGCAGAACCAGTATTCCAATCAATATTTCCTTGGGAGGAGAGTGCCGACAGTTTTGAAAAACATTCTTCTAAACTCAGATTGTTAACTCCTTCATTTGTTAATGCACTGAGTAGCGAAGAAATTGACAAGGATTTGAGATTTCCATTAGACAGGCATCCTTATAAGCATCAAACAGAAAGCTGGAGAACTATGCTTTCTTCTCGACCACAAACCATTGTTGTGACTACCGGAACAGGATCAGGTAAAACTGAATGTTTTATGATACCAGTGTTGCAAGATTTGGCTAAAACCAATGAAAAAAATTGTGTTCAGGCCATATTCCTTTATCCTTTGAATGCACTGATGAAAAGCCAACAGAAACGTATTCATGCTTGGTGCAAAGCTCTTCCGGAAAAGGTTACCTATGCGATATATAATGGAGAAACCGACAAAGAAAATCGGTCTGACAGATATACAGCATCTCATTATCCACAGCTCGTAACAAGACCTCAAATAAGGAAAACTCCGCCTCAGATTCTCTTTACTAATCCAACTATGCTCAACTATATGTTGGTACGAGCAGAAGACCGTGAAATCTTGGAAAAATCCAAAGGAAAGCTCAAATGGATTCTTTTAGATGAAGCACATACTTATACTGGCTCTTCTGCCGCTGAATTATCATTGCAAATCCGTCGTGTACTAGATGCTTTTGGCGTAACTATTGATCAAGTGAATTTTGCTGTGACATCAGCGACTATAGGGGATGAAAGTGACCCCAAAACGACGATAAAGCTAAAAACTTTTGTGTCTCAACTCACTGGAAAACCATTTGAAGATATAAAAATAATTAGTGGCAAACGCATTATTCCAGAACTAAACAAGGGAATTGCAGAAGATCAATTGTCCAAAATAAACAAAAAGTTTAGTATCGAATTGAGTTATTCTGATATTGAGAAGTTGAGAAAAAAGCTTAACTCTTCGCCGGTATTGAAAGCAAAGGAAATTGGTCGTATGCTTGATAAAGGAATCGGGAAAAATGTGGATACCTCATTGGAAATAATAGATGCTCTTGGGGAAAAAGTAAAAGATATAAACAAAGGAGGCGGCCTTGGAGCTTTATTGCCAACACGTGCTCATTTATTTGTTAGATCGATAAGCGGAGTGTATGTTTGCACCAATCCCGATTGTCAGCGTCATAAGGGATATAGATTGTCGATAGGAAGTCTGACAACATATCAAAATATGAATTGTCCAGTTTGTAAATCAAAGATGCTGGAACTTGCCACATGTTCGTCTTGCGGCTCTCCCATTATAGTTGGTGAAACAAGCACAACTAAGGGATTTAGGATGCACACCAATGTAATTGATCTTGACAAGAGTCTGTTCTATGAGCAAAAGGAAGATCTCATTGATTTGGAAGATATGGGAAATATAGAAGATGTTGAGCAAAATGAGGCGGATGGCTTTTCTCGCTTCTTTTTCGCCATTCCGAAGAAAGCATGTCTAAGGAAAAATGCGAATAGAACATATCACATTTTCAATCATCAGAATGGTAAAATAGAACTTGTCCCTGAAGACAATAGAAGCAACAAATGTTTTACTTCTTTAAAAAGTGAAGAAAGTATTCCTGTAATATATCAATCTCTTCGACACTCAGGAGATAATCACGTTCTTTGTCCTCATTGTGGCAATAATCTCAGCGAGTTTAAAAACCTTGATTATCTCAGAATAAGTGCTACTCAAATTGGACGTACTTTAGCAACATTGCTTCTTGATAATGCTGAACCCATTGACAGTAATGACGCAGACATTGTATATGAAGGCCGAAAGTATATAACATTTACCGATAGCCGTCAAGGGTCTGCACGTTCTGCGATGGGACTTAATCAGGATGTAGAACGTTCATGGATTCGAGCTTCCATTTTTCATAAACTTGCCGACATGCGTTTGAATGATATAAAACCAGGTGGTCTGACTCCTGATGAGGAAGCAGAATACAATGCATATCTGAGTATTCGGGAACATCTTCCGACCTTACTTTTTGAAAAATTTAAACGACTTGAAGAAAAAAAGAATGGCGCACCAGTAATCCCCAATCCAGAGGAGGTGTCATGGGGGCAAATAAGTCAGTCTCTTGAAAATGACTCAAATTTCAAGAAGTTGTACGAACATGTTGATAAAGCACGTGGC
>OGMW01000850.1_pt1 | contig 30233 bp, 20 predicted proteins | sample 1573281 | NCBI WGS metagenome assembly OGMW01 (sample SAMEA2581907, study PRJEB24529) | metagenome | biome: Human gut stool | place: China | collected 2011 | reverse complement strand
AGACGTTGAATTTAAATTCGACGATATCGCCGTCCTGCATCACGTAGTCGCGGCCTTCCTGGCGTAGCTTGCCTTCCTCCTTGATCTTGACCATGGAGCCTTCGGCAGCCACGAAATCGTCGTAGGAGACGATGTCGGCCTTGATGAAGCCTTTTTCGAAGTCCGTGTGAATCACACCGGCAGCCTGCGGGGCGGTATAGCCCTTGTGGATCTGCCATGCACGCACTTCCTTCTCACCTGCGGTAAGGAAGGTGGAAAGGCCGAGCGTATCGTAGCCGACTCGCGCCAACTGATCCAGGCCGGACTCCTCAAGACCGGCGTCGGCGAGCATTTCACGCGCGTCGGCCTCATCGAGTTCGGTCAGATCGGCTTCGAACTGCGCGTTGAGGAAGATGGCGGGGGCCGGAGCCACGGATGCGGCGAGCTTGGCCTGCATGTCTTTATTCTGCAGTTCGACATCGTCCACGTTGAACACGTAGATGAACGGCTTGGCGCTCATCAAGTGCAGATCGTAGACGGAATCCTTGTCGAAACGACCTTCGCGAGTCGCCTTATCAATGGTTTCGCCAGCTTCAAGAATGGTCTTCGCCTGCTTGACGGCTTCCATGTAAGCCGGTTCGATCTTCTTGCCGCGCAGATCCTTCTCCAGCTTCGGCAGCGCGTTCTCGATGGTCTGCAGATCGGCGAGGATCAGCTCGGTGTTGATGGTTTCAATGTCGTCGGACGGATCGACCTTGCCGTTGACGTGCACGATATCATCGTCTTCGAAGGCACGCACGACCTCGCAGATCGCGTCGGCTTCGCGAATATTGGCGAGGAACTTGTTGCCCAGACCTTCACCTTCCGAAGCGCCCTTGACAATGCCTGCGATGTCGACGAACGTGACGGTGGCCGGCACGATCTTCTCCGTATGCACGAGCTTGGCGAGCACCGGCAGACGGTCATCCGGCAACGGCACAATGCCGGTGTTCGGTTCGATGGTGGCGAACGGATAGTTTTCCGCCAGCACGTTGTTGCGGGTCAATGCGTTGAACATGGTGGACTTGCCGACGTTCGGCAGTCCGACGATTCCGATAGTAAGAGACATGGTTCCCTAGCTTAGTATTAGGCTTCGATGGCGTCGACTGCTTTGATAACGGCACCACGGAACGCGCTTTCCTCCAACGATGCGACACCCCTGATGGTGGTGCCTCCCGGAGAGCAGACAGCGTCTTTCATGGCACCCGGATGCGTTTCGTTGGCCAAATAGAGCGCGCCCACGCCTTCCACCATTTTGGCAGCCAGACGATACGCGGTAGCACGCTGCAATCCATATTTCACACCGGCATCGCCCAATGCTTCGATGTACATGTCGGTGAAGGCCGGCGCGCAGCCGGCGATGCACATGCCGATGCCCATGTGTGCGGTGTCCACGCGTTCAATCAGGCTGATTGACGAAAACAGGCTTTCGAAGGTTTCCGTCTGTTCCTGCGTGAGCGTGTTGTCGATTTCCGTGACCAGCACGCCTTTGCCGACAGCCATCGGCGTGTTCGGAATGGTGCATTGGATGTGTGCCTGTTCGAAAGACGTTCCGAACAGGTCGCGGAATTTGTTCAGATCCCAGCCTGCCGCAATGGATACAACGATGGTGTTCTCTTGCGCCAGCTGATCAATGATCGGCGCGATCACGGTTTCGATCTGATACGGTTTGATGGCGATGACGACCATGTCAGCTGCTTCGGCGACTTGCGCGGCGGTACGCACCGCTTTTGCGCCGAGTTTGGCGGCGTTGCGTTCCAGCTTGTCGTAATGCGCGGCACAGGCCACGATGTCGCCGCCATTGACGACGCCAGCGTTGACTAGGCCTTCGGCGATCGCCTGTGCCATATTGCCGTATCCGATGAATCCGATGGTTGGATTGGCCATGTTTCTTTCCTTTGCTATCGATACTCGTCGTTGCCGAACAATCGTCAGAACAACTCCGCCAAATCTCCGCGGTTCAACGCCTCGGTAAACAGATGTCTGAACACGGTGGAACCATGCACGCCATCATGTTCAAACTCATTGGTAGTCCAATAATGTGAACGACCAACGCGAGACAGCGTGTCGAGCTGCAATCCCGAATCGACGTACATGTCATCAAAATAGACGGCGGCCTGCAGCGGAACCTCGTTGCGAGCCAACTGGTCGGCATCGTAGATCGTGCCGAAGTGCGTGTCTTCCATAAGCACGTCCATGGCAGGTTTGAACGGACGCAACGCACGTTCCTGCTCGAACATCCACGGGAACATGGCCTCGCCGGTGAAATTAAGCGGACGAATGTCACCCGCGAATTCCGGATGCTCGCAGCGCACGCGCTGGGCGGCCCAGCGAATCGGCGTTTTCAGCTCGCCGTTGGCGTAGATGAACTCCTGCAACGGCCAATACAGTGGGCGAGACGAGGTCGCATCCATCACGGAAGACAGGAATTCGTCAGACAGTTCCGTCGATGTCGAGGCCGAACCGTCTCCGTCAAGGAATGCCTGATCAAGAATCCAATGCACGCGTTCGAAACTTGGCTTCATACCGAAATCGGATCCCAAGCATTGGAAACGTTCCACCGTAAGCGGATCGCCGTTCGGCAATGTGACCTTGCGAGATCGCAGTATGTCGGCAACCGTAGCGGCACGTTCGATATCGATCGGGTAGCGCTCGTAGAACTGCTTCGTCTTTGCCGCCATGCGCGGGAACGTATGACGGTACACGTCGGTCGCATCGGCGGGAACGTGCGGAATACCGCCCGTAGTGAAGCTGGCAATAACCCCTTGCGGGAACAGCGAAAGATACGTCAATGTCAGGAATCCGCCATAGCTTTGACCAAGCGTGACCCAACGTGCGCCCCCGAATTCGGTGCGACGCAGATGCTCGAAGTCACGAACGATCGAATCAGCGAGAAAACGCTTCAAAAACGCGGCACCGGCCTTGCCGTCGCCGTCCATGCCCTCAATCACATGCGTGTCGACACGAGACGAACGCCCCGTACCACGTTGATCCGGCAATACCACGCGGAAATGCTTGATCGCTTCCTCGATCCAGCCATCGGAACTTGGGCCGAGCGGACGTGGACCGGAACCGCCTGGGCCGCCCTGCAGGAACACGAGCAACGGCAGGTCGTCATGCACATGTTCGGGAGCGGTGACCACACGGTAGAACAGGCTGATCGATTCGCCATCGAACCCATGACCGGGCTCGTGGCCCGTCCAATCCAACGGCACCTTGATGGAACGATCCTCAATATGCAATCCGGGCACGTAGTATTCGCTCAGCAACGTCATGCATTCACCTTTCCTTTGGCGTCATCGGCATATTCAATGCGAGTAGTGACTTTTTGATGGCTTCCATCTCACCCACATGCGGGGACAACCTTACCTCACAAAAGCGGCTTTATCTTACCGCCATTTCATTCCTGCGCATGATGGCGCCACAGCGTATCTGGCGCTAGGGTGGAGCATATGTCGAATTTCAAGCAGCGTCTCTTGTCGTGGATGCATGGTCATGTCTTCGCAGGCGATCTCATCCTCACGCTTGTTATAGGTGTTCTGCTGTTCGGCGTGACCAGCGGCATCACCTATAATCCGGGATTGCTGTTTGACCTTAATCCTTCCATACAGATGGCGTGGGAAGCGGCAATGCTGATCCCGCTGCTGATTCGTCGATGGCGGCCACAGACCGGAGCGTTGCTCTGTGTGGCATTGGCCTTGACGCATCTCATATTCGGCCCTTGCATATTGGGCGCCGATATTCTGGCATTGGTCATGCTGTATTCGGTGATCGTCTACGGCAATCCCAAAAACACGAAAGCCTTCATTATTTTGGCGTTGGCCATCGGTCTTCTGGCTTCGGCGTTGATGGCATGGACCATGACCAATGGGCCGCTGCTCACCGGTGGCAAAGTGCATACGTGGAGCAGTTGGAATGGCTCAAATCCAAATGGCGCAATGGTCACGGAAGTCACTCTCGGCTCCATCTACACAGGAACATCCATATCGGAAGTCGCCGACATGGTGGCGCATTCCATGCTGGTGCTGACGCCGATTTTCGAAGTATGTATCATTTCCACCGTCATTGTAGCGTTCTGGCAGCGTGCCCGTCTGGCAACCGTTCGCATGATGCGGGAACGCAATGAGGCAATCGCCGCGCGAGACCAGGATGAACGCGATATCGCCGCGTTGGCGGAACGAGCACGCATCGCACGTGACATGCACGATGTGGTGGCGCACACCCTGTCAATCATCATCGTGCAGTCTGATGGCGGTCGCTATGCAGGCACGCATGATCCCGCGGTGGCCAGAAACACCATGGAGACGATTCGACACGAATCGGAACGCGCACTGCATGACATGCAACGTCTTCTGGGAGTATTCGGGGGTTCACCGCACGCCGATTATAACGATATCGGCAATCTTGTGGAACAAGCGCGAAACGTCTCCCCCGACATTCGAATCCGACGGAATATCACCGGCACCGCCAGCCCAGAACAACTCGGTGAACAAGCCTCGATAGCTTCCTACCATGTAGTGCAGGAAGCGCTGACGAATATCCGCAAGTATGCGGGGCCGCACGTCGATGTACATATTAAAGAGTCATGGAACAACGGTTTGCTCACTTTGACCATCACCGACAATGGTCGTGGCGCGGCGGCCAATATCGACGGGCATACGCCAGGTTACGGCCTGCTGGGCATGAAAGAACGCATCGAATCGGCCGGAGGCTCGTTGCAGGCTGGCCCTCAACTCGGCGGAGGCTTCGAAGTCATGGCCACCCTGCCTTACAGCGATAAAGAACAGGTGACAGACGAAACCGGCGAACAGTATGCATCGGAACAGTCCGAATCGTGCAACACAACTGCCATATCCAGCAAAGCGAAATTATCCGACGAAGCAATCGCACCTCACACAGTCGTCAACATATCGGCGCGAATCCCAGATCAGCCATCGGAGCAGACGCAGGAAACCAACCAACCGACCGGTCACGATCATCGTTCGAATGCCCTGCAACATTTGCGCATCACCGCACCCAATCTGCATGATTTGCTCACATCGTTGAAACTGAAATCCGTGGAACTTGCAAATACATCCAATTCGCGAAGACTGAATTGGGTGGAACGTGTTTCCGCGTGGACGCAGCACCATTATGCGCTCATGGATTCCGTTGGTGCCGTGGCATTGGTCATGCTGCTGAATCGCATGTCGATTACGTTCTTTTTTGATAGTTCACCTCATGTGCAGCTCTCTCATGCGATCGCCGCATGCTGCTTGCTGGCGCTGGCTCTTCGACGCAGGTTCCCCGAGACTTGTGCGCTTATTGTGTTCGTATTGTCGGTTGTGCAATTGGTGTTTTTGGAATCGATTGAGGTTGGACATATCGTAGCGTCGCTGTGTGCGCTGTATTCAGCCGTATTGTATGGGCGTGAACACGTATGGCGTTGGACCGGTCTTGCCGCTGTCACCTGTTCAGCTCTGATGGGCTTGAAAATCGCAGCTGTTCAACACGGATACACTACCTTGTTCGGCGCCATCGCCGCTTCCGTGGGCTTAACAAAACCGGTTTCAGCCACGTCAAGTAGTAGTGCAGCGTTCTTTACCGGCGTTATGTATACGGTTGCGGTGCTGATGCTGATGCTGTGCGCCGGCATCATGGCGTGGGCATGTTGGGCTCGTTCCAGCGATTCAAACGCACTGGTATTGCAGGCTCGCGAAGAGGCACTGGTGGCAGAGCAGGAGAAGCAGCGCATTCTCGCGGCGAATATGGAACGTGACCGTATCAGTGCCAGCATTCAGGCTGAAGTCACCGCCACGTTGAACAGCGTGATTAGTCAAGCCGTCGATGGTATCCGCATGCTGGATAGCGCCGAAGCACAAGGCAAAGAGCCTACCACCGACGAGATTTCCGCAGCGTTCAAAGCCATTGGCGAGCAGGGGCGCGCCGCGCTCAAACGTATGCGCGAATTGCTTGGCGTGCTTCGTGAGACTGGTTTCAGCGATGACACTCATGCCGGTAGTGCGAGCGAACTGCAGTTGAGGCCCGCAGCACCGTTGGAGGAGCAGCTGCAGCGCGTGTCTCGATAGCCGATTCAAGTTTTTCAGGGAGATTTAAGGGTTTGTTTCGCGCTATGAGCGGAACAATGCCGATAAGGTGGAGAGTATGAGTGAAGAACAGAAGATTCGTGTGGTCATTGCCGATGATCAAGAATTGGTACGTGCCGGTTTCGCCATGGTAATCGGGTCCCAACCTGATATGGCGGTTGCGGCGCAGGCTCGCGATGGTGCAGAGGCTGTGGCGTTGGCGGAAACGCTGCATCCTGACGTGGTGTTGATGGATGTGCGTATGCCCGGCATGGATGGTATCGAGGCGACTCGGCAGATCAGTGCGTTGCAGCATCGCTTCGCTGCCGATGGAACGCAATCAGAAGTCACTCATACCAAAGTGATCATTCTGACGACATTCGACTTGGATGAATATGTTATGGCTGCGATCACTGCCGGAGCTTCCGGTTTTCTGCTGAAAGATACGGAACCGGAAACATTGCTGAATTCGATTCGCACGGTTTTTCAAGGTAATGCGATTATCGCACCGTCCGCCACGAAACGTCTTATCGAGAAAATGATGGAAGGCGATTTCATGGCTGCGAACGTTGGTAGGCCTGAAAATTCCGCAACTACTTCTGCTACGGATCCAACATATACCGATCCGGAATTGGACGAGCTGACCGATCGCGAGCGCGAAGTGCTTATTGAGATCGCGCATGGATTGTCGAATCAGGAGATTGCCGACAAGCTTTTCATCAGTCTGCCGACGGTGAAAACGCATGTGGCGCACATTCTGTCGAAAATCAATGCGCGTGACCGCGTACAGGCGGTGGTGTTCGCTTACGAAAACCATTTGGTCTGACTGGTTTGTTGTTTTGCGTATGCATGATACGCAAAAAGGACTCCTACCATGTTTGTGGTAGGAGTCCTTTTCGTTGTGTTTGCTATGAAGCTCAGGCTTCGGCGAGCGCCTCAACAGGAGGCGTGCTCACTGCCCTGCGTGCGGGGAATACGCTGGCGAGCAGTGCTGCCACGGCTGCCACGGCGAGTACGATGCCATTAATGCCCCATTCGAACGGGAACACCACTTTGCCGTACATGCTGAACACCACGTATGCGCCCAGCCAGCCGAACAGTGTGCCAAGTAGTACGCCCGAGATGCCGGATACCAGTGAGATGAGCAGGGCTTCCACCGCGAGGGAGCGTCGCAACTGGCCTCGAGTCATGCCGATGGCACGCAGTGTGGCGGATTCTCGGGTGCGTTCGATCACTGACAGCGACAGCGTGTTGGCTACGCCGACAAGTGCGATGAGCACGGCCACGGCGATCAACCCCACCAGAAGCATCATCATGGAGTCAATCATGTTCGCCCATACGATGCGTTCGGCGATCGGTCCGGTCACTGTCGCATCAGTGCTCTTTTCCAATGCGGCCTGCATGTCGTTGTAGATGCCGTCGACGGAAACTCCCGATTTGTCAGTATCTGCCTTGACCAGCAACACATGGGTGGCGGCGTCAAGGTCACCATTGGTGAAATGGCTTTCATCCACGAATCCGACAGCTCCATACTGTGCGGATACGCGACGGTAATCGGCTTGCTTTGCTTGCAATGTCAGCGAACGCGTAGCGTCGCCGTCCTGGTTCCATTCGGTGGAGAAATCAGCCGTGCCATTGGCGAACTGCAGTTCCTTGCCGGTTTGCGCATTGTATGTTGGCATGAGCACGCTATCACTGTCGATGGAGGCGTTACCCAAGTTGGCACGCATGACCTGCTTGACCTGATCGATGTTTTTCACGCCGACCAGCAATGCGGACGTAGGCTGGGTTCCATCCGCTTTCTCCAAGGTCACGGAAACCGCCGGCGCATACAACGTGTCGGACACGCCGTTGATGTCAGATACATCCTTGACCATTTGCTGGCTGATGTCATCGCCCATGGCCACGATGTCGACGCTATAACGGGTGGCGAGCGCACCATTCATAGTCTCTTTGGCGCTAGCGGCACCGGTTGCGATGGTGGAGACCAAGGTGACACCGATGAGCAGAGCGGCACCGGTTGCTGCGATGCGTCGCGGATTCTTCTGAATGTTGGCGTGTGCAACTGTTGCGGAAGGACCTGTCAGCGAGGCCAACGCTCCAACGCCCTTCATGAGGGTCGGCATCCAGAATACCGCGGTGACCACCATGCCGAGGAACACCAGTGCGGCACCGGCGATGGCTATGAGCAGAATCATCGTGAATTGATCGCCGCTCGCATCCTCGCCGCCGTTGGTGGCCTGCACCTGCCAGATGGAGAATATGGCCATGGCGATACCGACCGCCACCATCAGAATACCGATTATGGCTCGCGTAAGGCTGGAACGACGGTTGTCGGTCAGTTCAATCGGACGCAATGCCTCCAATGGCGTTACCGCGGTGGCGGAACGTGCGGATCCCATGGATGCAAGCACCGTCACCACAATGCCGAAGAGAATCGGTACGACGGCGGCTTGCCAGGAGAAGTTGAACCGCATCCCCGCCTGCATGATGTCGCTGACGCACATGCCCCACATGAGCAGGCTTCCAAGCACCACGCCAAGCACGGATGCGACGAAGCCGAGCACCACCGCTTCGAACAGCACGGAACCATACAGTTGGCCTTTCTTTGCGCCGATGGTGCGTAGCAAGGCGAGTGTGCGGCGGCGTTGCGCCACGAGCACTTGGAACGTGTTGGCGATCACCAGAGCCGCCACGAACATGGCAAGCACGCCGAAGCACATAAGGAATGTGGTGACGATGTTGGTTTGGTTGCCGCTTAAGGATTTGATGCTTTCGTCACTGATTTGCTGTCGTGACATCAGATCGAAATGCTTTGGCAGCAACGCTTTCACACCGTTGATGGTTTTTGCGGATACGCTGTTTCCATCCAAGGCAAGGTCGAGATACACCATTGTTGTTCCGGTGGCGTTGAAATCGTCCACTCCCTGCATTGCGGCAAGCAGATTGTTGGATCCTACGATCGCACCACCGTAGTACGAGTAGGCGCCGTTCGGATCGGACGTGAGTCCTACCACGCGCACGTTGTCCGCCTTGGCTTTGCCATCGTCGCCTACCGCATATCGGGAGGTCAGGCTTACAGTGTCTCCAACGCCGACGTTCAACTGTTTCGCCATGTCTTCCGGCAGCGCGACTTCGTTGGAATCCTTCGGCTGGTCCCCTTCCGTGATATTCACGGGGAGCATGTTCTTCTGTGCCGCGGTGGAAATGATCTCGCCGCTGACGGTGCTGTCTCCCTTGGAAACGCTGACGCCGGTTTCCACCGAGGCACGGACGCCGCCAACCCCTTCGATGCCGGCGATCTGGTCGAGATGAAAGTCGCCGACAGTGCTGGAATACGCCTCGTTGAGTTCCTTATCGCTCAGGTCGGAGCTGTTGATGCTCACCGCATAGTTGGCGTTTCCGAACATGGCGGTCAGCTGCCGTGTCAGGGAGTCGTTCATGGCATTGCCGAACAGGAAGGTGCTGGCGATGAACGCCGTGCCGATCATGATGGCGATGCCTGCGGGTATGAGCATGCGCTTGGTTTTTCGCATGAGTTTCAAAGTGATGGACCACATGGTGGATTCTGTTCCCTTCTTCGAATGCTTCTATAGTGCGTTTAGCGGGAATGTCTCGCGGAAGCCACATTCATTGTGGCGGCCTCACGTTCCTTCATCAGCAGTTCACTCATCTGGTCTGCTGTCGGCTTGTTCACGTCCGCCACGATCTGGCCGTCGGCGAACACGAGCGCACGGTCGGCGTAAGACGCGGCGACCGCATCATGCGTGACCATGATGATGGTTTGGCCAAGTTCGTTGACGGAACGTTTCAGGAAGCTCAGCACTTCGGCGCTTGATACGGAATCAAGATTGCCGGTGGGCTCGTCTGCGAACACCAGTTTCGGTTTGGTGATCAATGCTCGCGCAATGGCAACACGCTGCTGCTGGCCTCCCGATAGTTCGTTCGGACGATGGTTGAGACGTTCCTTAAGGCCAAGCGTTTCCACCAGCAGACGCAACCACTGTCGGTCGGGTTTCGCTCCAGCCAAGGTCAATGGCATGAGAATGTTCTGTTCGGCGGTGAACATCGGCAGCAGGTTGAAGCTTTGGAAGATGAATCCGATGTCGCGGCGGCGCAGCAACGTAAGCTGGTTGTCGTTCATGCGCGTCAGATCGTCGCCATTGAATATGATGTGCCCGCCGGTTGCACAATCCAGTCCTGCCAACGTGTGCATCAACGTGGATTTGCCGGAACCGGAAGGTCCCATAATCGCCGTGAATTTTCCTTTTTCAAAAGCGACGTTGACGCCACGCAACGCATGCACCGTGTTATTTCCGGAACCGTAGTCCTTCACAAGATCCACGGTTGCAATGGCCGTATTGGTAGCTTTGATGGTGTCCCTGATATCCATGCTGTCATTCCTTTCTTTGGATTACCTCCAAAATTACGGAAAAACAGCTGATTCCAATATCATGCGTTGGTCTGAATTATCATCTCATCCTTGAGAATGAGCAAAAATGAAACGTCTCATACCATTGATTCATCAATCGTCGAGGAGTACACCATCCTGCGGAGGTTCGAGCCAGTACGACTCTTTTTCCACGCTGACGGTGGAAGCCCACCATGTCTGGTCCACGCCTGGCAGCGAACGGATGGACTCATCCACCACACGCCATAAGTCCTCGTCATCTCCGGCGATGATTTCGATGAGGTAGTCGGCGCCATTCAAACCGACTCCGCTCATTGCATACGTCACCTCGTCGATCGCTAGCAACTGTTCGACGTCGAGCCTATACGGAGGCTTCACACCGATGCCGAGAAACGCTTGGCGGAATCCGCCTAAACGCATGGGGCTTACCGTGGCCATAATGCGCATCACACCGGAATCCTCCAGTTTTTTGACGCGCCCACGAATCGCGGTGTGCGTCACACCAAGATGCTCCCCCAGCATGGCGTAGCTTGCCCTGCCGTCTTTCTGCAATTCGTTGAACGTGTGCACGAATCGCGCGTCCAACCGATGCACGGGAATATCGGTGCCGACGCTGGCCTCACGTTTGGTCATGAATCCAGTTTCGCCGCGTTCGGCCAGCAGACGGTTGACCACGCTGACATTATGGTCGTCAAGCACCAATCGACCGCAGGAGAACACTTGCAGACGGGTCAATCCGGGCAGTGCGCGCAAATCGTACTTCAGGAAATGGTCCATACCGTCGGCTGAATACACCACGGCTTCGGCGATGATGTCGGCATCGCCCAGCGTGCAGACCACATAGGTGACCTGAGGCATGGCTTTGAGCATGGCGAGCGCCTCGTTGCGATTGCCGTTGATGCGCAGTCCCACAAGCACCTGACTGTAATTGCCGAGACTCAACGGATTGCATACGGGCACAATGGTCATGATGCCCGCATCGGTGAGCCGTTTGTAGCTTTCCGTCGCCGCATATACGGAAATGCCGATTTTATCGGCAAGCGCCTGCATGGTCATGCGTCCGTTGCATTGCAGTGCCGATACCACCTTCAAATCACGTGCGGTGATTGTGGTACGCCCTTCATCCTGTGTCATTGCACCCCCTATGACAGCCATGTCATCAACCACACGCTGCCTGCGGCGGCGGCGATGGCAATCACGAGAATAATCCAGTCGGCAATGCTCATCGTGAGATTGACCCGATATGTGCGTTTCACACCGTTCCGATTCAGGTTGAGTCCGCGCGATTCCATGGCCCAGCCCACGCTTTGGCTCATTTTGTAGGCGCGGATCAATACGGCGATGATGATCGGCAGATACGATTTGAACCGGTCTACGAGACGTACGAATATGTTGCGTTTTTTACCTGCCGCATTGACTTTGCCGCTCAGATCAAGCCCTCGCGCACGCTGCGCTTCGGACACGGATTGGAAGATGGAAAAGAACACGGGAATATACCGTAATGCGGTTGCCAGGGTAAGCCCGGCCTTGTAGGGCATACCAAGCGAGGTAAGGCCACGAACCAGTTTGGTCTGGCTGGTGGTGAACAGCGTGATGAAACATGCAAAGCCGAGCGCTGGAATGCGCAGACCCATCACCGCCGCCATGAGCAGGTTCTCCTGCGTGAGACGCAACCATCCCCACTGCCAGAGCACGTGCGTTCCACTCTGGTCAAAGACCGGCCAAAGCACCACGATGAACACGATGAGGACGGCGAGGATCTTCCACACCCATCCAATGCGTTCGGCGGGCACACGGTCGGTGGCGAGCATCACATGTTCGAGAATGAGGATGCCGAGGATGAACGCCCAGTTACGCCATACGAGGCAAAGGGCCAGCATGACGATGGAGATGAGGAATTTGACGCGCGGATCGGTGCGATGCAACCATCCGTCGCCTGGCACATACAGGTCGGCATCCATCAGCGTTCCTCCTTGTCGCATTCATCCTTGGCGATTTTCAACAATACGTGGGTCGCCGATACCGGACCGCGCGACTTGTACGGCTGCCGCGCCTGTCGCGCGGGCGATTGTTGCGCTTCCTGCGATTTGTCGATCGGTCCATATTGCACGATATGACCGTCTTCCAATTCGAGCACGTGCGTGCAATACCGATATACGGCACGCATGTCATGGCTGATCATGATGACGGTGACGCCATGCCGGTTGAGTTTTTCCACGGTTCCAAGGAATCGTGATGCGAGACGATGGTCGAGACCCGCCGTAGGTTCGTCGAGGACGAGTATTGGCGTACGCATGGCGATCACCGAAGACAATGCCACCGCACGTCGTTCGCCGTAGCCGAGCGTGGCCGGCGAAACATCCTCATACCGGTGCAGGTCGAACAATGTCATCATTTCGTCGACACGTTTGAACACGGTGGCCGCGTCAAGTCCGAGCGCGGTCGGGCCGAACGCGATCTCCTCTTTGGTGCTGGAGCAGAAAATCTGATGGTCGGGATTTTGGAATACGAATCCGACGTGCGCGGCCATTTCGCCCACGCTATGCTTCGACACGTCGAGCCCATCCACATTCACGATTCCTTGCGTGGGTTGAATCAGCCCGTTCAGATGCTTGGCGAGCGTGGTTTTGCCTGACCCGTTGCGCCCAATAAGCCCTACGAAGGCGCCCTGTTCGATATCCAAGCTGACGTCGTCCAGTGCGGGAGACGCATTGCCGCCCTGCCCATAGCGGTGCGTCACATGGTCCAGACTGATGATCGCATGCTTCGGCTTGGCGTCGTTCCCTACCGGCAACGCCTTGATGACTGGAGATGGTCCGTCACTCACCCGCACGCCGGAGGATTCCAACAGTCTACGTTCCCGGGTAAATAGGCTGGCGTCTCCATTGCGCACCACTTCACCGTTGACCATGAAGAGCACCTGATCGGCCCAGTAGGCGATGTGTTCGGTATCCTGCTCGGCCATGATCACCGTCATGGAACGGGTCTGGCGAATGCGGTCGAGCACGTCGAACACTTCCTGCTTGCCTTCGGGGTCGAGGGCCGCGGTGGGTTCGTCAAGAATAAGCACATCGGGTTCCGCCGCGAGCGCGGCGGCGATGGCCACGCGCTGCATCTGGCCTCCCGACAGGCTGGTCGGCACACGCTTGCGGTATCCGGCCATGCCGACTAAGTCGAGCATGATGTCGATCTGCTTGTCGATGATGCTTGGGGCTACTCCGCGGTTTTCCAGCGGGAAAGCGATCTCATCCTCGACACTCGAGCAGAACAGCTGCGCTTCCGGATCCTGTTGCACGTAGCCGACGCGCTCCGACAGTGCCGAGACGGAGTGCCTGCTCGTATTCATGCCGTTAACTTCCACGACGCCGCTCATGGTGCCGTCGGCCAGGTTCGGAATGATGCCGGCCAATGCCATGCATAGCGTGGACTTGCCCGCTCCGGTCGGTCCGATGATGCCGACGAAGGATCCGGACCGGATGTCGAAGCTGACGCGCTTGAGACTTTCCACCGGCTTGCCCCCGTCGGTCAGTGGCGCGTACTTCCATCCTAAGTCGCGAACCGTAATCATGACGCTCACCCCGTGCTTTCACGCATTTTTTCCGCAGCCGGTAACCGCATTTCACAATAAAACCCGTGGAATCGCCTTTCATCGGCAAATCCACGGGCCTGCCTTCACATGATATTAATGTATCACTCCCCCGCCTTAATACCGAGGTTGCCCAAACGTACCAGCGGCGGATAGGCCTGACGAACGGCGGTGAACAGCGCGAAGCCCACAATCAGACCCACCGCCATCTGGAAGGAGTTGCCCGCGATCTCACCCAACGCCGGGCCAAATCCGGAAAGGATTCCGCCTGCGATGAAATAGCCGAACACCTTCCATACGCCTGCGATCACCGAACCGATGATGATGTTCGCCGGATTGAACTTCTTGACGAGCAGGCCCACGAGCACGGCCTGCAGGCCATCGATGACGAACGTGAAGATGGCCCACTGCGGATAACCGGAAATCAGATCGCTCAACGCCGGGCCAAGACCGCCGATAATGCCGCCCACCCATGGTCCGAACGCATACGCGCTGAAATAGATCATGGTGTCGGACAGGTTGAGGTAGCCACGGATCGGGGTCGGGATCTTCACGAGCATGGTCAGCACCGTGGTGACCGCGGTCATAATGGCGATCAGCGGAATGGTGTTGACCTGCAACGCCTTTTTGATATCGTTCTTGACTTCTTGAGCCATAATCGCCTCTCTCTTCTCTCTTTACGTAATCCGCAATATCATTACCACTATTTATCTTTTTGAAAGAAATCTGAACTTCTTTCTTTCAAAAGATAGAATTTAGATATTACTTTTCGTAACAATCGCAGATTCTATACCATCTGCGCTACATTACGATGACAACGTCCGCGAATATGGCGAAACGGTTTGTGGCACCAACCTTCTCTTCGGTGCCACAAACCGTTTCATTTGCTCAAGATGGCGTTATTCCGCCGATCCGATACGCCTCACTTGGCGAGACCGGATTCGCGCAGAGCCGCGAAACCGCCCTTGAGATCGTCGAGGATGTCTTCGATGTTCTCGGTGCCGATGGACAGACGGATCGTGCCCTGGTGGATGCCCTGGTCCTCAAGCTCCTCCGGCGTCTCCTGAGAGTGCGTGGTGGAGGCCGGGTGGATCACGAGGCTCTTGGCGTCGGCCACGTTGGCCAACAGGCTGAACAGGTGCAGGTTGTCGATGAACACGCGCGCCGCGTCCTTGCCGCCCTTGATGTCGAAGGTGAAGATGGAGCCGCCGCCGTTCGGGAAGTACTTCTTGTACAGCTCGTTGTCCTTGCGGCCTTCGATGGACGGGTGGGAGATGGATTCGACTTCCGGAACGGTCTTCAGGTAGTCGATGACCTTCAGCGCGTTCTCGACATGGCGCTCGACGCGAAGCGACAGGGTTTCGGTGCCCTGCAGCAGCAGGAAGGCCGAGAACGGAGACAGGGTTGCGCCGGTGTCGCGCAGCAGGATGGCGCGGATGCGGGTCACGAACGCGGAACCGCCCAGAGCCTCGTAGAAGTTCAGACCGTGGTACGACGGATCCGGCTCGGTCAGGGTCGGGAACTTGCCCGGCACTTCGGCCCAGTTGAAGTTGCCGCCTTCCACAATCACGCCGCCGAGGGTGGTGCCGTGGCCACCGATGAACTTGGTGGCGGATTCGACCACGACGTCAGCACCGTGCTCCAGCGGGCGGAACAGGTACGGGGTGGCGAAAGTGTTGTCGACGATCACCGGCAGATGATGCTTGTGTGCGATGGCGGTGATGGCTTCGAAATCCGGCAGGTCGGCGTTCGGGTTGCCGAAGGTCTCGAAGTAGACGAGCTTGGTGTTCTCCTGGATGGCATCCTCGAACTCCTGCGGGTTCTCAGCGGAGACGAAGGTGGTGGTGATGCCGTCACGCGGCAAGGTGTGGCGCAGCAGGTTGAAGGTGCCGCCGTAGATGTTCTTGGCAGCCACGATGTGGTCGCCGGACTGGGTGATGTTGCGCACGGCGTATTCGACCGCGGCGGCGCCGGAAGCGACTGCCAAACCAGCGGCGCCACCTTCAAGGGCTGCGATGCGGTCTTCGAACACGCCCTGGGTGGAATTGGTCAGGCGGCCGTAGATGTTGCCCGGATCGGCCAGACCAAAACGCGCCTCGGCGTGATCAAAGTTATGGAACACGTAGCTGGTGGTCTGGTAGATCGGCACCGCGCGGGAATCGGTTGCCGGGTCGGCCTGCTCCTGGCCGACGTGAAGCTGCAGGGTTTCGAAGCGGTAGTTCTTGGAATCTGCCATGGTTTCTGCTCCTTGTGGGGAAGTGGTTCGTTGCTTGTCTTGCTGACCACCCGCCTTGCCGTGTGTGGCGGTTGGTCAGGTGTTGGTAGCGACAATAATCCGACGTCGCTTCGCAATGCAAACCGAGCGTTATCGCACTTGCCTATATCCCCTTATAAACCGTTGCAATCATTGCCATCCAGGCTTTGCAAAACTACTCTGGTAGCCATCAAAAAACTTGCGACACGCCAGCAAACGGCATCATGGTGACCCGCCGTACGAGGCGATGGGGCGGTGAAGTCAGGCAAGCGGCTAAAGTCATGGTCAGGCAATCGCAAGAGAGGGTTCCCATGAATGATGTGATTCTGTTCGACCGTGACCCACGGTACATTCCACGTGTGGCCGCGGTGCACGACATGTGCGGTTACGGCAAGTGCTCGCTGACGGCGGCCATTCCGATTCTGTCGGCGGCCGGATGCGACGTATGCCCCGTGCCGACGGCGCTGTTTTCGGCGCATACGCGCTACAGCGTGTTCACGTTCCACGATACGACCGAAATTTTGGACGGCTATCTGGATGCGTGGCGCAAGGAGAACGTCGATTTGGACGGCGTGTATTCCGGTTTCCTCGGTTCCGCCGAACAAGTCGCGATTATCAAACGTCTGTATGCGGATTACCCGCACGCCTTGCGTTTGGTGGATCCGGTGATGGGAGACGGCGGCGAGATCTACGCCACATACACGCCGGAATTATGCGAGGCGATGGGCACGCTGGCGGATGGTGCCGACGTGCTGATGCCGAATCTGACGGAAGCGTCCATGCTGACGGGACGCACCTACCCGGGGCAGAACATCGACAACGCGGAAGTGAACGGCATTATTGACGCGCTGCTTGCCTTGGGAGCGAAAAACGTGGTGCTCAAAGGCGTTGACCGTCAGGATGGCATCATTCGCAACTATGTGGCATCGGCCACTTCCGGCGCATCCGGCAAGCAAGAGCTTGCGCACGACAAGCTGCCGTTCATGACACATGGCACCGGCGACGCCTTCGCATCCGCATTATGCGGTGCGGTGATGGCCGGCAGACCTCTGGCTGAATCGGCGCATATCGCCGGCGAATTCGTACGCCATGCCATGGAAAGCACGCAATTCCAGCCGAACCACACTGAGCGCGGTGTGAGCTTCGAGCTGAACCTTGACGAGTTGACGCGTCTGGTTCGCCGCTGAACATTCCAACCATATGCGGTTTCGGGCGCTCCATGGCCGCTCGCCTTGTGGAGCAATGTGGATAACGGCAAGTTATCCACCAACTATCCCAAACACGCCCGAAACCGCATCCTCTATCCACATTCGCCGTTCGCCCTTGCTTCGCGCCGGTCCTTTCTGCTGGACTTGAATCATGAACGGCAACACAACACATAACGTTCCGAACGCAACGCAGCGCTCGGAACAGCTTCTTGATTCCATCGCACGGCGACTGCATGATGGCACACTGTGCGCACGACAGGTCGGCGAACTCGGCGAACAGTATGCGGCCGCATGGCTGGAAAGCCAAGGCTGGCAGACGCTCGACCGCAACTGGCACTGCCGATATGGCGAACTCGATATCGTTTCACGCGACGATACGGGAATCATCGTCTTCGTCGAAGTCAAAACCAGGCGGACGCTCCGCTATGGCACTCCGCAGGAAGCCGTGACGTCATCCAAGCAGATCAACCTGCGCCACGCGGCCGTGCAATGGCTGTCGGACAGCGACCATCGCACGCCGCATAACGGCGTGCGCTTCGACGTCGTCACCGTCATCGTCCGTGATGGCAAACCGCTTGTCCACCATATCGAAGGAGCGTTCTGATGGCTATCGGCAGCGCGCTTTCCGTGGGTCTCATCGGCCTGAAAGCCTTCATCATCCAAATCCAGGCGTTCGTATCTCCGGGACTCCCCTACTTTTCCATCATCGGACTTCCCGACACCTCGCTCTCCGAAGCGAGGGAACGTGTCAAATCCGCATGTCAGGCCAGCGGTGCCAAATGGCCGGAAACACGGATTACGGTCAATCTTTCGCCGGCGTCCATGCCCAAACGCGGATCCTCACACGATCTGGCGATCGCAGCGAGCGTGCTTAGCGCATCCGGAACGATACCGCATGACTGCTTGAACGACACCGTCGTGCTCGGAGAGGTGAATCTCGATGGCACGGTACTGCCCATCAACGGTCTGCTGCCGATTCTGCTGCATGCACGCGATCAAGGCGTATGCAAGGTGATCGTACCGCATGCCAATTTGGACGAGGCGGCCCTTGTGCCCGACGTCGACGCCATTGGAATACGTCACGTCGGCGAACTGATCGAACTGATGGGAGGCACCGCGAACTATACGATACCCGATATGATCCGAGACGTGGATGCCAACGACGGCGCCATGTCGGTATGCCCTCCTCCCGGAGATATGAACGAAGTCATGGGGCAGGAAACGGCCAAATGGGCGTTGGAAGTGGCGGCTGCCGGCGGCCATCATCTGATGATGACCGGTCCTCCCGGCACCGGAAAAACCATGCTCGCTTCGCGCATTCCCGGCATTATGAGTCCGCTCAGCGAATCGGAACAACTGGAAGTCGCATCGATCCGCTCCCTATGCGGCACATTGCCCAGCTATGGCATCAGCGATGTTCCGCCATTCGAAGCGCCGCACCATACCGCATCCACCGCATCCTTGGTCGGCGGCGGCGCGGGATTGGCTCAACCAGGCGCGATCACGCGGGCGCATCGGGGCATCCTATTCATGGACGAGGCGCCCGAATTCTCGGCACGCACCCTGCAAACCTTGCGCGAACCATTGGAATCCGGGTATGTGGCGATATCCCGCGCGAAAGGCACCACCTACTATCCGGCACGATTCCAACTGATCATGGCGGCCAATCCTTGCCCCTGCGGCTACGCATACGGCAACGGCGAGCGCTGCACGTGCAGGGAAAAAGACCGTATCAAGTACTTCAGCCGCCTGTCGGGGCCGATCCTCGACCGCATCGACATCCAAATCGAAGTGCCTCCCGTGGAACGAATCAATCCGGGAATGGCCCCTTCCGGCGAATCCAGCCATGCCATTCGCCTGCGGGTCATCGTAGCAAGGCAAACCGCGCAGGAGCGTTTTCGTGAATTCGGGTGGGTCTGCAATGCGCAGGCCACCGGAACATGGCTTCGCGCCAACACGTCCACGAAAGCCATCGAACTGGTGAACCATGCGTTGGCCAGTGAGCGGCTCAGCCTCAGAGGGGCGGACCGTGCCATGCGGCTCGCATGGACGCTATCCGACCTGTCAGGCAAAACCTCTCCGGGGCCGGAAGAGATGATGCAGGGAATCTCCATGAGAACGAAGTTGACATGAACGAAAATACGAATACGAACGGCAACACAACCGCCATCGACGACGAGACCCTGGCACGTGCGGTGCTCACCTATTGTCTGGACAGCGCCGATGCGATGATGTACGCGCTGGTCAAAGGCATCGGATCAGCCACGCATACCTTGCAACTGCTTGCCGACAGCGGTCCGGGCAATCATGAAAGCGTGGCCACGGCAGCCTATAAAACCTTGGACGCGGCGCTCATCAACGGCATTACACGTTGGGGACGCACCATCAATGCTCGAGGTATGGCCTCCTTCCACGGCGCAATGGTCTCGTGGCAGCATCGCCTGACCACATTGCCCAGCACCGACCCCGAGGAGCTCAAAACGTGGTTCACCGCAAACGGCACGCAGTGGATCGTCGCGCCGCATCACCCCTACTGGCCTTCGCAGCTTGCCGACCTCACCATACACACGGACTGGGCCGCGCCATTATGCCTATGGGGGAAAGGTGACCCCCAAGCGTTGGTGTCATGCTCCGAACCGGTCGGTGTCGTCGGATCACGCGGCGTAAGCGAGTACGGAAGGCAAAGCGCACACGAGCTCGCCAAACAAGCGGCCCGAGCAGGCCATCTCATAGTGTCAGGAGGCGCTCTGGGCACCGATGCGGCCGCCCACTGGGGAGCCATCCAAGCCATGGACGAGATCGGAACGCCCCTCGCAGGACGCACCGTCGCGGTATTCGCCGGAGGACTCAACTATATCGGTCCGAAAAGCAACGAGCGCCTCTTCGAAACCATCATCAACCATTCCGGCGCGCTCATCTCGGAACTCTGCCCCGGAACCGTTCCGGAAGCCAGACGATTCCTTATCAGGAACCGCCTGATAGCGGCGCTATCATCCACCCTCATCGTAGCCCAGGCACGCGCACGCTCCGGCGCGCTTAACACCGCAGGATGGGCCAACGAACTCAACCGCCGTGTATTCGCCGTGCCAGGAGATGTAACCATGCCTCACAACACAGGATGCAACCGACTCATACAAGAAGGCCAAGCCTCCATCATCTGCTCGCTGACCGATATCGACGAATTCTGCCACGCAGCGCATCGCCCGCAATCAGCCGACGCGGCAGACAACGACGACGAACCGTCGGAAGAGTCAACCGACACCAGTCTGTCGCAACCAACCAACGCCACTGCAGCCATACTCAAAGCCATACGAACATGCAGCGCGAAATACGGCCACGTCTCCACTGACGGTCTACTCGCCATCCTGGCCGAAAGCAATCCCGGAGAATACTCAATCTCACGAATCAGCATGGAGCTGGGATTAATGGAACTCAACGGACTTATCTGCACACAGCATGGCAACATCACCATCACCGACGCAAGCGCCACATGACATCACGCCCAACAACGCCACCGCCAAGCCTGCACAGATCAACGGAATCCATCGAAAACATACGCATCAGACACGCATAACCACGCATGCAGCGGCAAACCCGCCAACCGGCAAACCGCAATGAGGTCACACCTTGTGCGAAAATCGTTGCTATGAGTCCGAAGCATGTTGAAGATATGTATGATGCAGTAATCGTCGGCGCAGGCGCGGCAGGCCTGTCCGCAGCATTGGGAATGCTGCGAAGCGAACAAATGCAAGCCCTGAAGGAAGCCGGCATCGAGCCGAACATCCTGGTGATCTCCAAACTCCAGCCGTTGCGCTCGCACACCGGTTCCGCGGAAGGCGGCATTGCGGCCAGCCTCGGCAACGTCGAAAAAGACGACTGGCACTGGCACTACTTCGACACGGTCAAAGGCGGCGATTGGCTCGTCGACCAGGACGCGGCCGAACTGCTCGCCAAAGAGGCGTCGGAAACCGTAATCGATCTGGAACATGACGGTGTGGCGTTCTCCCGTACTGAGGACGGCCATATCGCACAACGACGTTTTGGCGGACATACCAAGGATTTCGGCAAGGAACCGGTTCGCCGCGCCGCCTACGCGGCCGACCGCATCGGCCATCAGATCCTCTTCTCCTTGTGGCAGCAATGCGTGGCCGAAGGCGTGGAATTCGCCGAGGAATGGTACGTGACCGATCTGGTAATCACCGAAGACGGATCCAAAGTCGAAGGCGTAGTGGCATTTGACACGCATAAGGGCCAAACGCACGCCATCCACGCACGCAACGTGCTTCTGGCCACCGGAGGCGCAGGCCGCCTATTCCACACCACCTCCAATTCATGGGATCTGACCGGCGACGGCATGGCTCTCGCACTGCAAGCGGGACTGCAGCTTGAAGACAGCGAATTCGTGCAATTCCACCCGACTGGTCTGGCGCATACCGGCATTCTGCTGTCTGAAGCGGCACGAGCGGAAGGCGGCGTGCTTCGCAATGCCGATGGCGAGGCATTCATGGAAAAGTATGCTCCCGGCCATGCCGATTTGGCTGCACGAGATGTGGTGAGCCGTTCCATTATGGCTGAAATCGATGCCGGCCACGGCGTGGCGGATCCGAAGGACCCCGAAGGGCCAAAGGATTGCGTGTGGCTTGATATGACCGGTATTGATGCCGACCATATGCATGAGGTACTGCCGCAGGTGGTGGAAACCATCGAAAAATATGCGGATCTTGATCCGACACACGATTTCGTGCCGGTTAAGCCTACCGCGCATTACACCATGGGTGGCATTCCGATCACCACCGACGGCGAAGTCTACCGTTGGCAGAACGACGAACGAAATGTCGTCGAAGGCCTGTTCGCTGCCGGCGAATGCGCATGCGTGTCCGTGCACGGCGCAAACCGTCTCGGCGGCAATTCCCTGCTGGATGCATGCCTGTTCGGCACCCGCTCCGGCAAGGCGCTGGCGGAACGCATTTCCAGCGCTCCAGTGAACGATCCCATGGCTGAATCCGACGCCGACAATGGTTCGGATGCGGTCCAGCAGGCCGCTGACACCCGTTCCAACGAACTCAAGGATCTGCTGGTGCAGCTTCCGGAAGACGAGGAGCATGCAGCCGACAATCCTTACCAGCTGATGGCCGATCTGGGTACCGTCATGGAACGCGCTGTCGCCGTGCGTTGCGACGAGCAGGGTATCGAACAGGCGCTAACGGCATTGCATGATGAGTTTGCGCCCCGTGCCGAAGCCCTGCACGCGCATTCCGACTCCCCCACGTTCAACCAGGAGATCACCGCCATTTGGGAGGTCCGCCACCTTCTGGAACTCGGCAAGGCCGTACTCACCTCATCCGATGCGCGTCACGAATCCCGTGGCTCGCTGAAGCGTCTTGATTTTCCGGAACGCGACGATGAGCATTTCCTGGCCCATTCCATGGTGAATGCCTCCGGCCAGATTTCCTGGCAGCCGGTGCACATTGTGAATATGCCGCCAAAAGCCCGCGAATACTGATTCCGCTGGGCACGGCGTATGGCAGACTAGTTGACGGTTTTATTGGAAAGGCGGGTACATGAGCGGTATGGAAAACGGCGTGAATACGGTGACATTGCGGGTGAATAGGTTTGCCCCGCGCGCCGAGCGTGCCCGCGACCGCGAACGTGGCGGCTCTCCGTTCGCCAGAAAAAGCTCTCCGTTTGGGGATTCCGGCATGTCGGCGCGCCGCCGCCCGCGCGGCAAGCAGTGGTTGCAGGATTACACGTTGAACGTGCGTCCGGAAGACACGGTGCTTGATTGCCTGTTGAAGATCAAACGCACCATCGATCCGACGCTGGCATTCCGCTATTCGTGCGGACATGGCATGTGCGGTTCCGATGCGGTGTCCATCAACGGCACCCCCACCCTGCTGTGCACCGCGTCCGTCAAGGATTGGGCCAAACCGTCGAATCCGACATTGGTCGACGATGAAGGATTCCGACACACCGGAGATGTTTCCGACATTCAGGAAAATGCGGTCGGCGCAGGGGATCTTGGCGTCATCGAGCTCGCTCCCCTGCCGGGTTTCCCGGTGCAGCGCGATTTGATTGCCGATATCGATCAGATGCTCAACCAAATCAGAAAACTCAAGCCCTATCTGCAGGCGCGTGGAGAACTCGCCACCACTGCGGACGGCAAGATCAACGCTTTCGAATATCTGCAGAATCCCCAGCAGCTTGCCAAGTATGAGCTTCTCAGCAACTGCATCGCCTGTGGCACTTGCGAAGGCAGCTGCCCTGTGTATGCGGGCGGCGAAGCGTTCATCGGACCTGCAGCCCTTATCGCGGCGTCTCGTTTCATCAACGATTCCCGCGACGGTCAGGCGAACGCACGCATGGATGCCATTGATTCCGCCGATGGCATCGCCGCATGCCAGTCGGTCCGCGCATGTACCCGCGAATGCCCGCGTGGCATTGACGTCGGCGAGGAAATCTGGCAGCTGATCGCCCAAGTCAAGGAACGCTGAACCCATGGATAGAACGTCATATACCAATCTCGCCAAGTCATGGGAATACGTTGAGGACCATGCGTTCTCCCGCCAGTCAACCGACTTGAATGCTATTCGCACCCATGCTGAAGAAGCAGGCATTCCGCAGGGTTCAGCAGCCCAAGCCGAGCTGTTGCGCATGCTCGTGCATATGGTGAATGCGACATCGGTGATCGCCGTCGGCACCGGTTCCGTGGTGGAAACGTTGCAGCTGGTCAACGGTTTGGATAATTCCGGTCAGCTTACGGCGGTTGATTCCTCTTCCCAGGGTATTGCGCTGATTCGTACGTTGTTTAATCGGCTTTCCGACGAGACACAGACCACGCTTCGCGCCGTCAACGCTCCCGTCGACGTGTTTTTGCCACGTCTGAATGCAGAAAACTACGATTTGATTGTAGTTGCCGGTGACGCGGAAAATTACGGCGCTTCCTTCGAGCAGGCTCCCCGCCTGTTGAAGAAGCATGGCGTAATCGTGTTCACCGATATTCTTGCTTTTGATTCAGCCACGTCCGCAGGCGGCGTTTTGAATCCCGCCAATCGTGACGCCAAATCCATTGCCATGCGTGGTTTGCTGGAAACCGTGGAATCCGATGAGCGTTTCGTCACTGCCCTCACCCCGACAGGTACAGGTTTGCTCGTGGCCGTCAAGCGCTAGAGCATGCCGTTCCCAACGGCTTACTGGCTTCCCTACTTTTTTGCAAAAGCCGACGCTCATCATGTAATGGGCGTCGGCTTTTGCTACGTTCTGGCATATGCGCAGGATCGCTCTATGTCAGAACACCGTTATTTGGTCTTTGGATGTGTGTCGATCATCTGGCTGACCACAACAGTGCCGTCTTCCAACACGGATTCCACTTCCCCAGCAGCATCCTCGTCAGCAGTATGATGCTTATGCTTCGAGGATGCGGCAGCGGCAAGCTCAAACTTCTTGGATTGGCGGCTCAGCAGAATGCCGGAAATCACCGCCGCGGCCATGGAACCGACCAACACACCGAAACGTGCTTCAGCAGACAGTTCGGCATCCTGATATGCAAGCGAGGAAATCAGGAAAGATACGGTAAAGCCGATGCCACATGCGCAGGCCGCGGGGAACATGTCGCGCACACGCAATCCCTTAGCCATTTTCAATCCGGCCACATGCGTGGAAAGCCATGCCGTGATCATAATGCCCAACGGCTTGCCGACCACCAGAGCCACCATAACGGCAACGACGACCGGCGAAATGAACAGGGCCAATGTCAACGATTCAAAATGCACACCAGTGGCGAACAAGGCGAAAATCGGCAGAGCCAGCAACGCGGAAAACGGCTGCAGCTTGTCCGCATAGCGTTCGGCGCGTGGGGTTTTCTCTCCGAAACGCTCATGAGCCGGCGTGAGCAATCCAACAAGCACGCCAGCCAAAGTAGGATGCACACCAGCTTCGAACATCATCACCCAAGCCAGAATGCCGACAATGGCCACGGCAAGCCATGGCACTTTGCGCATACGCACCAGGAAATACCATACGACAGCGCATACGGCGATGCCGACGAACCAGTACCATGCGTTCACCGAAGAGAAGAACACCGCGATCAGAATAATGGCCAGCAGATCGTCCACTGTGGCAAGCGTCATCAGGAACGCGCGAATGGAGCCCGGCAGCGCTTTGGCGAACAAAGCAAGCACAGCCAAAGAGAACGCGATATCAGTGGCCGTAGGAACCGCCCAACCATGAGACATCTCACCAAAGGTGAAACTCGTTCCCGAAGCGATGGCCAACGGATCGGATCCGAAACCGGAGAACAGGAACAATACCAGCAGGAACAACACCGGAGGAGCCATCATACCGCCCACAGCGCACAGCATCGGCACTGCAGCAGCCTTGGGGTTCGACAGCGAACCTGTGGCGAGTTCCTGTTTCAATTCCAGTCCGACAGTCAGGAAGAACACCGTCAGCAGACCATCCTGCACCCAGTGTCCCAATCCCATATCGATATTGGTGTAGGGAATGGCGATGCGGAAATTCTCCAACTCTTCGAACGCATGCGCCGTGAACGGCAGATTGGCAAGCAACAGACCTGCGAGGGCGAAGCCAAGCATAATCAGACCAGATATGCGGTCGGAAGCGGCTATGTATCGTATTTTCGCCCAGAGTCCCTGCTTACGTTCGGTCATTGCTCTCCCGTCTGTTGCCGCGAGTATCCACGGCCCGCCATTCACTTAAGAAAAGCGTCTGCGGTATTGGCATGCGCAGACGCTTCAATAGCGGTTCCAGTGTACCGAGAGGTGTCGGCGTTTATGTTTCCAAACCGTCTTTTTCACTGGTGTTTACGGTTTTATTCGGCATGGCGGCTTTTCTTGTACCACACCGTTCGCTCGGAGAGAAACCGAACGTATCTCGACAACAGCCGCTTTACATAAGCATTCTGGTAGGTTTGCGAATCGCATTGATTCGAACACTATTCACGGCAGCGCCGCCGTTACTTCCAGAAAAAAGAAAGCCTCCTCCGCATTTCGCGAAGGAGGTTCATGTGCGCGAGACAGGATTCGAACCTGCGACCTGCTGATCCGTAGTCAGCTGCTCTAATCCGCTGGGCTACTCGCGCAACGTTGCTTGTTTTCGGCAACTCGAATAAGATACACCCAAATGGCCGCGCAGCAAAATCTCGGCGTGTCGCGCCTGTTTTCGTGGATTTCGCACCGGCATCCATACTTGCTTCAACCCTACGAAATCTGAACTCTCGCACATACGACGCGCAACACGCCGAATGCACTACGCGGCACGTCTGCGAGGAATCTCCTCCGTGGAAACCTTCAATAGTTTCGGAGTGCCGGAACCATTGACGGACGCCTCATCCACCACCACCTCCGATACGCCAGTCACGCTTGGTAGCTGGAACATCGTGTCCTCCAAGGTTTTTTCGATAATCGATCGAAGGCCTCGGGCGCCCGTGCCCCTGCGAATCGAAGTGGCCGCGATCTGCCGCACCGCCCCCTCAGTGAACGTCAACGTCACCCCGTCAATCGCAAACAACTTCTGATACTGCTTGACCAGCGCGTTCTCCGGTGCGACCAGAATGCGCGCCAAATCATCCTCCGTAAGCTCCTCAAGCACGCTCACCACCGGCAATCTACCGATGAATTCAGGCAATAAACCGAAATCGGCAAGATCATCGGCCGAAGCCTGGGCAAGCAGCTCACGATTCGGCACCTCATGATCATGCCACGCGGCACCAAATCCGCTTTCACGAGCGCCCAAACGCTGCGCCACAATATCGGCAAGCCCGACAAACGCGCCGCCGCAGATAAACAGAATGTCACGAGTGTCGATCTGCACCGTCTCCATCTCACGATGCTTACGCGAACCCTCCACCGGCACGGATGCCACAGTACCTTCCAGAATCTTCAGCAGAGCCTGCTGCACGCCCTCACCGGACACATCTCGCGTAATAGACGTGTTCTCGCCGCTCTTACGCGCTATCTTGTCGATTTCGTCAATATAGACGATGCCCTGCTGCGCTCGCGCCACATCGCCGTCAGCGGCCTGTATAAGCCGTTGCAGTACGGTTTCCACATCGTCGCCCACATACCCCGCTTCAGTGAGTGTGGTGGCGTCGGCGATGACGAACGGCACATTCATGACCTTCGCCAGTGTCTGCGCAAGATACGTTTTGCCCACGCCGGTCGGCCCCAGCAGCAGGATATTCGATTTGGACACCTGCACGCCGGCCAGTGGATCGTCGCTCGCATGCGCCGCACGATCGCGCAATGCCGCGGATTCACGCATTTCCATATTGACGCGCTTGTAATGGTTGTATACGGCCACGGAAAGCGTTCTTTTAGCGGATTCCTGCCCGACCACGTAGTTGTCGAGATAGGCGCTGATCTGTGCGGGCTTCGGCAGCTGCAATGTGTTCAGCTGGGCGTCTTTGACACGTTCTTCGGAAATGATGTCGACGCACAGTTCGATGCATTCGTCGCAAATGGCCGCACCTGATCCGGTAACGAGCTTACGTACCTGATTTTCGGTTTTGCCGCAGAACGTGCATCGTGACACTTCATCGTTGTAGCTGACCACTCGTCCCATTCGCACCCCTTTGTTTGCCGTACCTGCCATTGAGCAATCGCCATCATGCAATCATCATTGAAGAACAGCATACCCCTGCCAACGCCCGGCAGGGGTATTGATTTGTGAAGATGCGACTTCAGATGGAACCTCGCATATGCGCCGTTCAGCTACGGTGTTCCAGCACTTCGTCGACAATGCCGTATTCCTTGGCCTCAGGTGCGGTCAGGAAGGTGTCGACCTCGATGTCTTTGCGAATCTTCTCCACATCGCGACCGGTATGCTTGGCCAGCGTGTTCTCAAGCCATTCACGCATACGCAGCATTTCCTTGGCTTGGATTTCGATTTCCGTCGCCTTGCCGAAGCCCTGATCGATGGCCGGCTGATGGATGAGCACGCGCGCGTTCGGCAGCATCAGACGCTTGCCCTTGGCTCCGGCGGCCAGCAGAATGGCGGCTGCGGAAGCGGCCTGTCCAAGGCATACGGTCTGCACATCCGGCTTGATGTACTGCATGGTGTCGTAGATGGCGGTCATAGCCGTCATGGAACCGCCCGGAGAGTTGATGTACATCATCACATCACGGTTCGGATCCTGGCTTTCGAGCACCAGGAGCTGAGCCATAATGTCGTCGGCGGAAGTGTCGTCGACCTGCACGCCCATGAAGATGATGCGGTCTTCGAACAAGCGGGTGTACGGATCCTGCCTTTTGAAACCGTACGGGGTCTTCTCTTCGAACTGCGGCAGAACATAACGGTTCTGCGGCGCGAAAGCGGCTTCGCGGGCTGCTGCAGCCTGGAAACCAACCACTCCGGTCGGTCCTGCGAGACGCTCTGCGCGGGCTACGAATCGGGATTCTTCGCTTGCCATGTTCACTCTCCCTTGGTGGCGTTCATCGTGTCGTGCGTGGAAACGAGCTTATCCACAAAACCGTATTCCAGCGCCTCCTGCGCGGTGAACCAGTGGTCGTACTCGTTGTCGCGGTAGATTTCCTCAACGGTATGGCCGGTCTGTTCGGCAGTCAGCTCGCTCATGGTCTTCTTCATGTCCATGATCAGTTCGGCGTTGATGCGCACGTCGGTGGCGGTGCCGCCGATGCCGCCGGACGGCTGGTGCATCAGCACACGGGCATGCGAGGTCAGGAATCGCTTGCCCTTGGTGCCGGAGCTCAGCAGGAACTGGCCCATGGATGCGCACATGCCCAAGCCGACGGTCGCCACGTCAGGCTCGATAAGCTGCATGGTGTCGTAAATGGCCATGCCTGCGGTGATGGAACCACCCGGGGAATTGATGTACAGCCAAATATCCTTCTTCGGATCTTCAGCTGCCAGCATCAGCATCTGTGCGCAGATGCGATTGGCCATTTCGTCCTTGACTTCCTCGCCCATCCAAATGATGCGGTCTTTCAGCAGACGGTTGAAAATCGGATCGGCGGGTCCGGCCGGCATATCTTCGCCGGCCATGACGGGCAGGGGTGCACTGAGGTTGCTCACCTTGTCTCCTTTTCCTATGTTCTCTATAGTTTCACAGCCTACCGCTTCGAAGCGACGGGTGGTGAAATTGCGCTCACAGTGGAGTCTTCACGCTAGAACAAACCTTACTTGACGATGGTGTTGTATTCGGGAACGCCCATATAGTTGTAGCTCACTTCCACGTTTTTGGCCGATGCCGCGGTTACGTTGGTATACCACAAAGGAATCACCGGCAAATCCTTCAGCAACACACGTTCGCTCTGCTGATACAGGCTCACGGCCTTGTCCAAATCGGTCTCCGCAGCCGCCTGGTCAATCAGCGCATCAAATTCGTCGCTCTTGTAATCACCGTTGTTCAAACCCTTGCCGTCCGCTGCCGATGAGTCGTATGCCTGCACCAGATAGCCTTCCGGATGCGGATAATCGGATTGCATGCCCGATTTGAATGCCGCGTCGATGGTGCGCTCCTGAATGGCGCTGCGCAGTTCCTTGGACGTGGCGAACGGATAGCTTTCCGCATCGATGCCAAGCGCGTTGCGAATGGAATTGGCCGCAGCCTCCACCCACTCCTTATCGGTGCCATCGGCGCTGTATGCGATGCGGAACGTTACGCTCCATGGCGAAATCGCATCCGCCTTCGCCCACAATTCCTTGGCTTTCGTCT